>Ga0070658_10000327_pt1 | contig 40726 bp, 30 predicted proteins | sample KBSC13metaG_FD_64664 | JGI IMG/M metagenome (GOLD analysis project Ga0070658, IMG submission 64664) | Corn rhizosphere microbial communities from Kellogg Biological Station, Michigan, USA - KBS C1-3 metaG | ecosystem: Host-associated > Plants > Roots > Rhizosphere > Soil ... | reverse complement strand
GGGAAAGGAATGGGATCACAGCAGGCATTACTGTCTGGATTCCAGCGAGCCGTAAAACCTCTTGGGCAGATAGGCTGGAGAAGACGTTTTGATCGGCAGGCAGACACCGCAACCCCCGGTGAATGCGCTCCCATGGCGGAAGGCCTGCGAGATCAACTCCCGAAAGGCGGATCTCGCCCTCCTCGATTGGAACGAGACCCATGATGGCCGCGAAAAAGGTGCTCTTTCCCCATCCGTTGGGGGCCTGGAGAATGCCGACCTCTCCCTGGCGCAGCAGCAGGTCCAGACCGCGTGTTTGGCGGTCATCGTCCAACCCAATGACGATGCGAGAGCCCCGCTTGACTACCAGGCCCCGAACCTCCAGCAAGGGCGGAGCATGTGCATCCCGGCTGGAATTGCGGAGCCGGAGCAAGTGCGCCCCCCTGGGCAACGGTTCTTCTTCGATCCGGTCTCGAGAACCGGCGAGGAACGGCAGCCATGCAGGGCGGGCGCCTTCTTCCACGGGATCGGCAGTGTGCGTCGTTGAGCGGCGCGCAGTGACGAGTCGCCCATTCTCCAGCAACCAATCATCGGTGATCAGTTTGCGAAGATGAGGCTGATTGAAGACGTGCTCGACAATCACGAGGGTAATTTTTTCGACCCGTGCGAGTTTTTCGATGAGAGCAACCACGGCTTTGATGCCGTCCATATCGAGCCCCGCGAGCGGCTCATCCAGAAACAAGATTTTCGCCCCAGCCGATACGGCGCGGGCCATGGCCACACGCTTTGACTGCCCCAATGATATCTTGTCCGCGGAGGATTCCTGGCGCCCTTCGAGGCCGATCTCCGTGAGAAGTGCATCCGCGGAAGTGCGGATGCGGCGTTCCGCCTCCACGACGCCACGCGGGGCAAAGAGTGCCATCCACGGTTTTTCCCCGGGGTTGCCAGTCGCCCCGACCGCTACGTTCTCCCGGAGTGTTTGCGCGCGAAAAAGCCTTACATCCTGCCAGACGCGCCCAATGCCTTCCTGGGCGACCGCTTCAGGACTGAAGCGATTCAAAGGGTTGAGGTTCTGCCACCAAGGGAGCGGAAAATGGAATTCGCGCGGCGAATCATCGGCGATATACCGGATCGTCCCGTGGTCCGGTTCCATGTTACCGGTAAGGATGTTAATGAGGGTGGTCTTTCCCGAGCCATTGTCGCCGCGAAGGAGGACAATCTGCCCTTGGTGCAATTCAAAATCCACTCCCTCCAGGACGGCTTGGCCCCCAAAAGCTTTCCGCAACCCGCGCGCCATCATGACCATAGGCCCAGAAGACGCTCCGGGCGTCGTAGCGAGGCTCTCGGTGCGAGACGGGATGGTTGGTTCCACTAGGCAGGTCATGTTCAACGAAGATTCGTAAGCGACAAGTCAGTTTATTCGATATTCTCCGCTGATCCCCTGCGGGCGAAGGTGCATGATCAACACCAACGCGAGGCCATAGATCGCCAGGCGGAGATTGGCGGCCAGTGCGTCCGGCAGATGAGCGAAGCGGAGCAATTCCGGCAAGGCGACCAAAACAAATGCGCCTACCAGCGGACCCCGGAAATTTCCCGCACCACCCACCAGGACCATGCTGAGCATCAGGATGCTCTCGCCGAGCGAGGCGGAACTCGGATCCAAATATCCGACGCGGGCGGCATAAAGAGCACCGGCGATTCCCACAAGACCGGACGAGACGGCGAACGCCTGGATTTTGAGCACCTTTACATTTTTTCCCAAACTACGCACCGCCAGCTCATCTTCCCGCATGGAAACCAGAACTCTCCCCCACGGTGAGGACTTCAGACGACGGAGGATGAGCGCGCTGAAGGTTGCCAATACAGTAGCCAAAAGGAGGAAGCTGGCCGGTTGGGTCAATTGCATCCCAAGGATGTTCGGCTTTGGGATTCCCGGGATTCCCAACGGACCATTCGTCAGATTCCGCAGCGTGCCGAGAGGGGCATCGACGTCCGCCCAATTGTTAAGCGTGCTCAGGAGCAATGCCTGCACTGCGAGACTGGCCAGTACAAAGAAATCGCCCTTCAAGCGCCAGGATGGCAGCGAAACGGCCAAACTCAATGCCGTGGCGATCGCCACGGCAACACAGACGGCAGGAAAGAAAGTTAGCCCCAGTTTAAGCGATGCCAGCGCATAGGAGTATCCACCGATGGTGAAATACGCAGCGTGCGCGAGGGTAAGCATCCCGCAATATCCCACCACCAAATTGAGGCTGAGCGCCACAATGACGTAGATATCGAAATATATCAGGAGATGGACGAGATAGTTCATCGCAGCAGAATCACTTAAGCGGCTGCTTCCAGGCGCGTTTTGCTGCCACGCAAGCCTTCGGGTCGAAACAAAAGAAAGATCGCCAGAACCGCAAAAGTAACGGCCTCCTGCCATCGGGCCGAATATTGCCAGACGACTTGGGCACGAATGACACCGAGCAAGAGTCCTCCCACCGCAGGACCAAAGAAGGAGAATCTTCCGCCGATGATTACGGCGACGACCGCTATTAGCACCGCGTCCAAGCCAGAGTACGGATCAAAGCCAAGATCATTCGCGGAAAGCAAAGAACTTGCGGCGGCAAAGACGCCGGCAAATCCAAAAGCGAGCAACCGATAGTTGCCGAGATTGTATCCGAGCAACCCGAGTCGCGAAGGGTTGTCCGCCAGAGCCCGCAAACGGACACCAATGCTGGATTGGCGAAGAGTAATCCAGAGTAAGGGTAGTAAAATCAGCGTAGCGGCCACGATGAAAAGTTGCGGTTTCGTGAGAATTACCTGACCCAACCGGAGCATGGAATTCGTCTCGGTGCGAAGGCTATGGGTGTTGTTTCCCCACACCATGGCGATAATTTGCACCGTGAGGATGTAGATCCCAAGAGACGAAATCAGATGCACCCCTTCCGACGCTCCTTTTCGTGCCAGCCGCGCATGATTCAACCATTCGCAGAGCAGAGCCATCACCACGACAGCCGCAGTTGTTGCGGGAATGCCAATCGTGTCCGGCAATCCTGCCTGGCGACTTGCCATCAGTAAATAAGGGGTCAACGAATACAGACCCGCCAGTCCCAAAAAGAATACCCGTGTCGGCAAGTAGACCATCTGAAACGCCACCGCAAGAAGGGCGATGGCGGAACCTGAGATTAGTCCGTTGATGATGATTTGCATTCTAGTGGCCTGTTTTGTCCCGTGTGCCCTTTGCAAGGGGCGTGCCAACCGGGTTCGTTTGTGATTTCCTCTGTAGGCCCAAAAATGGAAAGGGTATTTGGAAGCAACTTTTGGTACCCATTTGGATACTATGTGTGCCATCTTTGACGGAGCCCCGCAGACGGGTCAATTGCAATCAGTCTCGTTTGCTCCCTTGCTTAAAAGCACTGATTTGGTCAGAATCCGAAATTATGACGGACTCCGCCCATCTGCGTGCCTTTGAGAGCCTGCGAAACGTCAAAGTGCGGGATTTTCGACCGGCGGTGAAGCTGAAGGAAGCTGTGTTGCTAAAGACAGGCGCATTTCGCCGCGGACAATTCCATGACGAGGAATGTGAGCGCCACGCCCGGTTCTTTGTTCGATTGATTGAGGATGTGCTGGGTGGGATCTATGGAGACCTCACGTTAAGGGCGTTTACCCATGCTTGCTCCGCCCTCGACTACCTGATGAACCCGAACGATGAGCTTGAAGATCACGGCCCCCGTGGACTCGAGGATGATGCGAAGAGATTGCGCGACACCTTCGAGAATTTCCGCGGCGAGTTTGAGGCCTACAGGGAATGGCTTCGCCAGCGCGAAGCGGAAGCTGCAGGGATTTGAATTGGTAGGGCCGGCGTATTCGATCGCAGTCGACTGAGGCGGCACCCGGGAGGAAGGCTCCCAAGGCGGGCAGCCTTTCATCCAAAACGCCTTCAGCTATGCAAGGCCAGCCCCACGACGAGGGCCACGAAGATCACCAGGGTGCACCAGCAGATGGCGGCCGCCATGTTGCCCTTTTGGATCTCTTCCTCAAAATCGAGTTTCTTGAGCAGGAATCGATCAATGAATTTCACCGCGATGACCGCGACGACCAGGGAGACGAAGGTATAGAGGAGGTTTACCAACAACATGGTGCCAGAGGCCTTGATCCAGGATTCATTCATAAGCGGGCAGTGGTCGTTGGGTAATGGTGGGGGCTAGCGTTTCGGAATCTTGGTCCACAGAGAAGGGTTCCCATAATCGGATGTCCAGTCCGTTTGCCGCCGGACCAGGAGGGTGTTCGGGGTAACCTGGCTTTCAGGCCAGTAACGGTTCTCCAGGCGCGCGAGCGGCGGGACTCGCCGGTTCCAGTGGTGGTTGGTCGATTCGAGGATGTAGTCGTCTCCATCGGCCGGCAACACGACCCAGGCATGGCCGTCGGCATCGCGCCGGCCGGGGTATTTCATGCCGGCGGAAAGTTGCGGTGCGGCGAGCGGCTTCTCCGCGAGGTAACCGAGGGCTACGCGGGCCGGGATGCCCTCGGCCCGCAGCCAGGCGGCTAGCAGCACGGAGCCATCCTTGCAATCGCCGACATGTGCCTTCCAGGTCTCGGGACCGCGAAACCAATAGTCGGGATTGCCGTGGCGACGGTAGGAGAGGGAACCCAGGCAGCGCAGCCAGATGTCCCCGCAGAGTTCGGCGAGACCCGGCGGGGGTGTCCTCGCCCGGAGATCTTCCGGTTTAAAGGGCTCGATGAAGGAGCAGACGTGATCGAGGTGCGATGAGGAGTCGCGGCCGAACTCGGCGATTTTCAAGCCATCGTCCGGGCAGTGGATGCTCTGCGAGTATTCCCCGGTCAAGGTGCCGGCAAAGCGCTTTTGACACTGGGGGCAAGTGAAGAAAAAAGTGCGCTGGCCGCTACGGAGCAGGACGGTTTCGTAATCGGGCACGTTTTCAAAAAGCAGGGCAAAAACGGTCCACCCGGCGCCGGTGGCCTGGGGAGCGAGGGCGAGAGCGGCGTGGGTAAAGTCCGTCCCAAACCAGTCGACGCTGCTGGTCGGGCCTTTGGCTGGCTGGAGCAGCGCGGCGAGTTCGCTGCCCTTTGGCTCGGATGGGTAGCCGCGCGTGAGCCACGCCAGCCGTCCGGCATTTGGAAAGAGTCGATGAATCTCCGTCTCCACGGAGGAAGAATTGGCTGGCTGTCCGCGAAGCTGGACCAGGACCTTTTCCAGTTCGACCGCTTGCGCAGCAGTGATGGCTTGCAGCGGGGCGACGCGATGTGCCGCCCGCCGTTGATTCAGGTCGAGGAAGAAATCATTGAGGACGGGGCTGGCATACGGCCCGGTGGCGGCGACAAGGCGCACCGGCAGCAGGAGGACGAAGAGAGCAAGCGAGACAATCCGTAGCAGCATGACGACCCATCAATCGAGGATGCACCACCTTTCAAGCAACTTAGCTTGAAAGACAAGCGCTATGTGCGCATCTTGGAATGCGTGTTGCGGCATGAGTCTAAAAATCGATATGCGCGGGGAGGTAGCCTCTTAATGTTGGTTGTCGTTCTGGCCTTGTTTGCCGCGGTGGCCTGGTTGATCCATCCCCATGGTCTGCTCGAAAATTTCTGGCAGGCCCGGCAGCCCGCTCCGTCGCAATCACCGGGGTTCGCGTCGACTCCTCAACCCGTGTCGAATATTCCGCCCGTGCCGCTCGCTACCGCCGTGCAGGAGCGGATGGAAGAAGACGGGGAATACATCGTGCGGGTGGAAGCCACGGTTCCGGCCCAGGGAAAGCCGAGCGGGATCACCGTGCAATTCACGCTGAAGCAGGGAGCCAATCGCTGGTCGCGCGAGGTCAAGGCGCAGGCGGCGGCGGGCGCGCCCACCGTGATCGCCGCAGAATTTCCGGAGCCCAAGCTCTTCGAGGGTCCCGTACAAGCAGAGGCCGCCTGGCAACCTTAGCGAACGATGCCGAAACAGATCGCCTTCTTCATCCTGGTTATCATGTTTTTGTTGCTGGCGATCCTCGCCAGTTGGCAGGTGCGAGATCAAGTCACCACGGCCAACGCCCAGCAGCAGGCGGTGCTGGTCGAGCCCCAAAACGCCCCTGTGCACGTGGCGGAGACCAAGGAAGTGAAGAGCCCGCTCGCCATCCTGATCCTGGACAAGAGCGGGAGCATGAAGCAGAACGATCCCAGCAAATTGCAGCCCCTCGCGGCGCGGCTGTTTGCCGAAGTTTTTGCCAAGGTGGTGCGGGACGACACGAGCGCCGCCACCAGGCAGGCCATCCATCTCGCCCTCATTCCATTCGACAGCCACACGCACACCGTCACCTGGTCCGGTTCCATGAAATCGATGTTCGGCGCAGGTGATCCCTTCCTGCCGCTCTACGGGAGCACCCCTGCCCCCGATGCCGCCTTGCAGCGAGCGGGGCCGGTCATCGATCAAGTGCTCGTGCCTGGCGGCGGGACGGATATCAAGGCCGCTTGCGTTGAAGCCGTGAGCCTGGCCACCGTTTACCGGCAAAAACACGGGCTGGATGCGGAGGTTTATTTCATCCTCATGTCGGATTTCGAGGTGGAGGGAATGGAGATTGAGAGCTTGTCGGCGGATTTGCGCGGCTTTTCCCAAGCGGGTCACGCCTCAGTCCAGGTGGTCCACATCAATCAATCGAAAGGCAGCGACGTAGAGACGATGGTGCCGGGCTTTCTCAAGGCGCTGGACTTGCAGCCGCTGCCTGTCGATCTCCTCGGCGGCGCGCCGGTGGAGGGCTATCAACGGGCCTTGCCATTCGTCGTGAAATTCCAGACCGCGCCCGCGCAACCGCCGGTGCTGATCACCGACCAGGGCCAGACCATTCCCATGCAGGGGCACGACCGCTACTTCTATGCGGTCGTCGACATGACGAGTCCCGCGTACAAGAATGCCGGGAAGCTGCGTCTCGCGGATCCGACGCTGCCGGTGGAGACGGCTACGCTGTATGTCCGCAAGGAGTGGACGCTGATGGTGGATGCGCGGTTGGTGCGGCGCGCCGTCGGGAGCGCCGGGCCAAACATCGAATTACGACCAGCCGGTGGCCGCCGGAATCTTCCGTTGAAAGTCGAGGTGCCAATCGAGAGCCCGAACAGTGACGAAAAAATCCCGGCGGTGGAACTGAAATACGACGAATCGAAGAAGGCGTACGTCGGCAAACTGCCGGCCTTCTCGATCTTTCACTCCAAAAAGCCCACGGAGCCCTACCGCCTCAGATTTGTCCCTCCCGGCCTTCCGGCGGAGAGCGCCATCGTCGAGACATTCCTGGTGGAGTCCGAGTTCGACTGGGCCCTGCGCGAGGCCGGCGGCGCGGAAAATAAATCCGGAATCAACAATCTACCCGTGCTGCCCGGCCGATGAGTGACGAATCGTTCGAGTCAGATCCGCCCGAAGATGCGGAGGCGGCGGCAGAGCTGGAGGTCCCGAAGAAGAAGCGCCCTCCGACTCCACGCCAGGTGGAGTTTCGCGGCCAGCGGGCGTTTTACCTGCTCCTGTTCTTCTTTATGGCGGTCGCCGTCGGCGCCGCCTGGCTATTGCAGATTTACTGGGTGAACCAGTACGTCGTGTTTAGGGAGTTCGAGTTCACCTATAGCTCGGCGCGTCCGTTTGCGGTGGAAATGACCTTCCTGTTCCCCGAGGGCGCGGAGAGCGGATCCCTGCCCGCGAAGGTTCTCAGTCTCTCGCCAAGCGATCGGTTGCTGCCCTATGCGCGGATCGACCAGGACCAACTCGGTGGCAATGCGCCCGCCGTGACCCGCCAGCTCACGGCGGATCCCGCGGGGCGGCTGAAACTGACCTTCCATGCGCCACCGGGTGTCGAGCCCGGCCTCTATGCCGGTGTGTTCGCGATCAAGGATACGCTCGGGCGAGGTGAATATCGCTACCCGGTGAGCCTCGTCGTGCGCGACCCATGGGCCTTGGTCAAGAGCATCAGTTGGTGTTGCCTGGCGGTCTTCCTGATCTTCCATGCCTTTTTCCTCTGGATGAATCCGACCCCTCACGGCGAATTGCGCGTCCTCGATTTTGCGTCCGCCACGAGCCGTGTTCCGGAAAAGGTTTTCACCCAGTCGCTGGAAAAACCCTCGTGGCCCCTGCGCTGGATTCTACCGTGGCGGCGCAGTTTCGTGGATCTGCCGGACATCGTCGACCGGGCTCCGGCGGGGAGCGATCTCCAATTCATCCGCCGGTCGCTTTTCACGTTTCAGAAACGGCATCTCGACGTCGCCACGCGCGTCCTCGATGACGAGGACGGCCCCGGGGTGGAGGTCACGACCAACGACGATTCGGGGCTGTCCGACGAGGCGCCCGATCGCCGCGATTTCCAGGGCGGCACTCCGGCGCCACGCGAAATCAATGTGCGGGCCAATGGCCGCCGAGGCCCTTGGGTTTGTATTGAGCCGAATCCGGACAATCCCGGGCGCGAGATGCTCGCGGCCAATCGGCGGCGCCCGTGGCTTGTGGCCTTCCAATTCCGGCGCGAATCGCTATTTCCCGACGAGAGCAGCAGTTTTTGAGGTCCACACTTCCATCCCATGAGCAACCCAGCCGAGCCGCAGATTCAAATCCATCGTTACACCGTCGGGGGCAGTGATGACTATTCGCTGAAATTCGATCCCGGAGACCTCGCGTTGATGGAGTCGCGCCCCACGATTTTCATCGGCCTCGGCGGAACGGGGTCGCGTGCCGTGTCGATGGTGAAGCACCTCTTCCTCGAAACCTTTCGCGGGAGAATGCAGGCGGGGGCGGATGAGCTGCCGCAGTGCTATCGGTTCCTGGCTTTCGACTCCACACCGAATGCCCCCCAGCATCTTTCGCCGCGCGATGAATATTTTCAGCTCAGCGGATCCGGGCTGACGCCGGAGCGGGTGAAGCAGATTGCCAATGAACCCGGATTCGTTTCCTGGACGAAAAAGAAATTTCGAGACCTGAATCCCACGCAAGGTTGCAGCGGATTTCGGAACCTCGGCCGCTTTTTGCTCTGGCAGCCGGACAATCTCCAGCTCGTGAGCACGAAGATCTGGACCGCGCTGGCCGACGCCAATCGCGGATTGAAGGATGTGCCCACACCGGTCTTCTACATTTTTTGCACGCTCGCCGGCGGCACCGGCTCCGGCCTCCTCATCGACGTTTGCGCGATGATTCGGGAGCGCTTCCCCGACCCGAAGGGGGCGCGTGTGGTGTTGCTCCTCGGCATCGTCGAAGGCTTGCAAGGCGAAGCCAAGCTCGTGCGCCGCGCACGGCACGGATGCTACGCCGCATTGCGCGAGCTGGATATGCTCCAGAGCGAGGATCGCCGCGGCGAGTGGCTGGAGCGCGAAGCGAGACGCGACCCGCGGCTGGATCCCACGAGCGGTTCCTTCACCTATCCCTCCGGCGGCGTGACCGCACGCTACGCGAATCTGTCCCAGGAGATCTTTCTTTTCTCGCCCACCAACGCGGTCTCCGAGACGACGCTGCCGGATTCCGGCTCGATCAGCATCTTCATGGCGCGATGCGTCTTTGCTCTCTCCACCTACCCGGTCCCCACCGGCGCAGGCGCGGGAGGAGGGCAGCCGTGGGAGGAGATTCTGAACAACCGGCTGGAAATCATGGCTGAGTCGGAGCATGGCGCGAACTGTTGTTATATCGCCCCTTCCTTCACCTCGGTCGTGCTGCCCGTGGAGCAGGTCTTTAATCTGTTTAATTTCGCCGCCGCGGAGCAACTGCTCGGATACCTTTCCGGCGGGGAGGGAAATCCGGGCCATCAGCGGGAAGCGGAAGAATTCCTGATCGGCGCCTTTGATGAAAGATCGCTCGGAAACTTTTTTGAAAAAGGTTTCGAAAAGGAGGTGCTGGACGAAAGTATCCCGGGGCTCAACCAGCAGCCGCAACTCCGTGCGCCCGATGTCGCGAAAGTGGCACGCTATCTCGATCGTCAGGCGGATTACGAAAAGGCGAGCAAGGCCAGCGAGCTGAAGTCTCCGCTGGAGAATCTCTGCGAACGCAATCTGGATGCGGAATGGTTCAAGGAAATCGAAAAGGAATTTACGCGCACCGACAAGACGTCGCTGCTGGGCGAGATCAGCACCCTGTTTGAAACCCGGCTCCACGCACGCGCCCGGGAACTCCTGCTGAATCGCGACTATCGCGCGCTCGGCGCGATCGATTTTCTCAACGATGTCGCGGTGCTCCTGAAGAATATGTCGTCCGCCCAGACGGTGATTGTCCGCAAGCAAAAGAAGGCGCTGACCGATGCCAAGGCCGATTGCAAGAACGGCGTCCTCAAGCGCCTGAGCACGCTGTGCAAGCCCGGGGGAGTCTTCGAGTTCATGGAAGCCCGGAGGTTGCGGCAGGAATATCCCCAAGCCGTGGAGGAACTCTACGCGCTGGTCAAGAGCTGGGTGAGGGCCGCGCTGGTCGAGCGCGCCTTGAAAGAGCTGAGCGTGGCCACGGACCGGTTCCTCGCCATGGTGAGCAACACCGTCAACAAGACCGCGGCAGCGCGAAACCTCCTGCGTCAAAAGATCAACGAGCTCGAACGACAGCTTTTTCGCTGGGAGCAGAGGCAGGGCTCGAAACTGGAAGACCTGCACACGGTCAGCCTGCTGGACGCCGCCTGGCGGGCCCGCTTTGTGGAGCAGACCCAATTGAACGATACCGGGGTTTTGTTTGCCATGGTGGCGCCGCAAAGAGGCGGAAGAACCGACGACCCGGGCTGGACTTTTCTGACGCCTTGCGAATCGCTGCCTTCCGGCGAAACACCCACCCCGTCCGAACTGGGCGATTCGCTTTGCGGGCGTCTGTTTGAGGCAATTGCGCCGATGGCCAACCGCTTTCTGGTTTGGAAGGGTGGCGCCGGTTTCTCCGCCGCGCTGGCCTATTCCGGCCGGGATCGCGCGGAGAGTTACCAGCACATGCGCAACCTCATCAACACCACCATCCAGGCGCAGATCGAGTTCGATACGGCCGCCTTCGGGGTGACGACGGGGGCGCCGATCACCGTATTCGCCGGCCCTCCAGAGATTACCACGGAAATCTATGCCGACGCCGCTCCGCCGATGCAGCTCAACCACGCCTTGACCTACGAGGCCAATCGCATCGTGCTGTTTGCCGCCTTTCCGCAGATCGCGCTGCCGATGTGCGCCATGGTCCGCCGCCTGGATACCGAGTGGACGCAATTCGAGGCGGAAGCCAGGAAGAAACATCCGAAAGAGAGTGGCTACTTGGATGAACTCCAAGGCGTCCACTCTCTGGCGCGATCGTGGGAGGAATTGCAGGCCCCGGCCTATTTCTGGAAGAGCAACGAAAACTCCCAGGCCCTCGCGGCGGCCCTCCTGACCGGCCTCTCCTGTCCGGTCGCCAAGCCGCCCGCCGACTGTCCCGCAACGGCGCTTCTCGCGGAACTGAAGAATGAGTACGAAAAACCGGTGACAAAGAAACTGGGGATTTTTCGAGACCCCGAGGGGAGTGTTTGGCTCGCGCCCAACCGCGTGGAAAAGTCTCAGGGGCTCCATCGGCAGAGCTTCGTCGCGCTCGGGAACGACATGGCCACGGCGTGCAGCCGGGTGTTTTCCGATGACCTGTGCCTGACGGAAGCGAAGGCGTGGCAGGAGTGGCTGATCCAACACTCCCGGCAGATCTTCCCTTCGAAGCTCGCCTTTCGCGAGGCGCTGAAATCCGCGCTCGAATCTCTCAAGCAATACGCCGCGGCAGAGACGAGGAACCCGAACTCCGCGCGCCGCTGGCGCCAGCTGGCGGATGAAGCGGAAGCGGTGGCCAATCAGTGGCTGCTCAACTGGGTCGAACAATAGGGCGTCCCCGAGATTCCATGGCCCAAGGCCTCAATCGGCAGGAGATTTACCCAGAGCACCAAGGCGAACCCATCACCATCGTCTTTGCGGCGCTGGACCGTTTTGGCGCGGAGTGCCTGGCGTTTTTCGATGAGCTGCGCGGGCGGGCCTGGCCGAGATCCACGCTGGACTGCTTTTGGTTCGGCCCCCCGCAGGACCGGCCCGTGGCGGAGCCGCCCTTCTACAGGCCCTCCACCGTTCGCTGGCGGGAGAACCCATTCGACGACCTTAGCGGCGCCGGCGGGGAGACCCCTCCTTCCGCCGACGCCGTCACGGCCCACGTCACCGCCGCGCTGCACAAGCTGCACGATCTCTACCGGAAACCGGAAGATGTGAGCAGCGAATCGATGCTGCTCATTTTCGTGGGGAGCGCGCTGAACGCGATCACCATGCAGCGGCTGACGCCGATCTTTCAGGCGTATCTCCAGGCGCAGAATCGCAACCTCTGGGGAGCGTTTCGCATCTCGGCATTTCTTTCGCTCTTTCCGCGCTCCATGGATCTCGATTCGAAGGACGTCGGGCAAGCGTCGGCCATGGCCGGAATAGGGATGGCCACGATCCAGGAGGCCCTGGAGAAATGCCACCGCGAGTTCCCGAGTTACCGGGTGTTGACGCCCATCTATCTCGCGGCGGATACCGATTCGCTGGAGCAGCGGGAACTTCCCCGGACGGATGCGGTGTCGGTGGTGGCCACCGCGCTTTTCGGCAAGGTGCGGGCCGCCCTCGATACTCCGGGTTTGCCCGGCATCCATAGCGCCGGCTACGTGGGCACGCATCGAGCCTCGCGATGGCTGTTCCATCCATCGGGAGAACTGGAGGGCCTTTCCGGACCGGACTTCACGGGCAAAAAACCTTTCGCCGTCGTGGGATCGAACCTGTTGTTGTGCCGGCGTGTCCTGTGGCGGGGTACCCTCGCGGCCGCCTTTTGTGCCGAGGCCATGCGCGCCTACGGGCAGCAGAGTGCGCCGGAGCCCGACTGGGGGCCGGCGCCGCGTGACATCCCCGAGCCTCGGGTGCCCATGCTCGTGGCATCCATTGCGGAGCGGGCCTGGCAGCAAATCAACGCCGGCATGGCTGCGGCTGGTTTTCCGGGCTGTGAGGGGGAACCATTCACGCGGGACTGGTTTGAAAATGCGCTGGGATGGGACCTCCTCATCAAGCAATGGCGGGAGAAAGTGGAACCGGTTTTCGGGTGGCCGCGCGTCACGCGGCAGGCGCTGGAGGACTACGAGCATTGTCTGCTGGAATTGCGATCCCTCATGGAGGCGCACTTCTGCACGGACCGGGCCCGCCGCTCCGCCGCTTTTGCTTCCGCCGCCATTGAGGCGGTCGATCGCGCGGTTGCCGCCGCCCTCGATGGCGCGTGTGTGGATTCATGGAGCAAGATCAGCGATCTCCAGCCGCATCTCGTGGCGCGGCAGTGTGTGAAGCTCCTCGAGGAACGGCTGAAGAAGATCGGGGACGAAACACGGAGCGGCTTGATGCAGGATGGCGTCGATCAGCCGACGCGCGAGGAATTCAAGGCCGCTCCGGCCTGGGTCGAGGGGCTCTACCAGAGTTTGCTGAATACCGTCGCCTCCGTGCCGAGCCGGCTGGCGCTGCTCGCCCGCTCGGGGTTGATCATGGCCGCTTTCCTCACGATCGGATTCATCTGCCACGAGGCGGGCTGGCTTTCCCTGCAAAGCTTTCCGCTCACGCCTCTCCAGGAATCGGGCGCGGTAGCCGGCGCCTCCCTGCTGGCGGGAGGCCTTTTCTGGCTCTTTTGCCAGCTCGATCTCATGCGCATGGCCAAACGCATCCGGGAGCGCTTTGACAAGTGGTACGGCCATGTGCTGGCTGATTTTTACCACGTCGAATGCCAGCGTGAGTCGCGCAATTGGGCCAACGCCACGCTGGATGCCATGGCAGCGTATCGGCTGTGGCTCGGACAGTCGCCGGACGTGCTGGGAGAGCAGATCGGCTTTGCCGATTGGCTGCGCCAGCAGCGCGCAGGCGATCCCTCGATCGACGCTGTTTACTCGGTGTGCGCCTGTACCGTGGATGCACACAGTCGGCGGGGCTTCTTGCATTTCTATCCCCGGCGCCTTGAGGAAGCCGCGCGGCTTTTCGATAAGCTCACCCTAAAACTGTGCAACACCCTCAGGAGCAGCCGGCATCTCGTCCATCTCCCGCGCTGGACCCAGCAGGAGGAAGGCGTCGCTCGCATGCGGCGGGAAATGCGGCGCTTGCTGCCCGGCTTGAATGGCGATGTCCAGGAGGTCCGCGACGCTGTCCGCCGCGTTCTCGGTGGAATTGCCAATTCCGTTGCCGAGAGGCGGAAAGCCTCTCTACCGTGGTGCCATCTGGAAACCGGGCGCGTGGATGAAACGGGCCGGTGGCACGGAGCGCATGAAGCCGTGATCGAACCGGACGAGAATCTGACGGTGCCTTCCTTGCCCTGGTTCAGCACCATCCGCGACTCGTGGCTGGGCGACGAGTGCAGTGTCGGTGAACCTTCGACGGAATTGCTGGAGGAGGCGGCGAAAGAAGATTCGCGGCTTTACGAAGTCGCTCGCATTCATGCGGAGCCGAGGCTGGCGGGGGACCACACCGTGGACGTTTGGTTTGAGACGTGGGTGCCGATTTCCGACGAACCCGCCCGCTCCTTGCGCGGCCGGCACGCAGGACAGGAATTCGTCCTGGGCAAAGATGGATTCTACGCGGTCGTGGCCGCCGCTGGAGGCTTCGACGCCAGCACCGTGATTCGCCGTGGCACCGGCGCTCCCGACTCGCCCATCGGCCTGGATGTTTTGGCCCACGGCCTGGAAGAAAAGATGCCCAAGCCGGCCCCGCAGCCGCCCGAACCCGCAGAGGACGATTCCCCCGATGCCGAGCCCTGATTCCGCCGCCCAGTTTGAATTCCTGTGGGGGCTGAAGCGGAAGCTCATTGCCTACCGCGATCCGCCCAAGGTGCGCCGTGGCGAAGCCTGCTCCGCGGGGCTCCTCTTCGGCTGCGGCCTGGCCGCGATCTGGTTTCTGCTGGCCGCGGCGGGGCTTCCTGGGTGGGCCGGCATCGCACTGGCCGACTGGCCCCGCAAATATCTGATCACGGGGGCGACGATCCTGATGGTGCCTGCTCTGCTTGGCCTGCTGGCTCCTCTCGGTTGGCTGAACGAGCATGATGCCCCGTGGCAGTCGGGGATCTGGATGGCCATCGTCCATCTGCGTGACGATCGCTACTTCCGCGGCGTGGATTGGTTCCTCCGGATCATGGTGCCCGGGCTCTATCTCTACGCCCGGTGGCATCTCCATCTGCCGTGGATTGGCGCCTCCGGCCTGAGTGGGATGTATCTCATCGCGCCGTTGGCCGGCGGGGTCGCTCTCACGTCGTGGGTGCTCCTTTTTGTTCCGCCCACATCCTTCTTTTTCCGCAAGGACCAGGAGTCGAAAGCTCGCTGGGTGTTGCAGGAATTGCTCGGGACGGAAGCCTGGGAGGCGGAATTGCAACGGCGCAAGCGGGGCGCCCAGGCCGGCGTCGAACCAAAGCCGCAGCCCTGTGATCCGCACCCGTCTTTTGTCCGCACGCTGTCCTACGAACTTTCCGAGGAGTTTCGCGCGGTGGGCGTCGCCGTCCCGGCGGAATTCCCGGCGTGGGTGCGGCAGATCCGGGAGAAGTATGGGGGAGCGCTCTATCAGTCCGAACAATTCACCGGGACCGTGCGAATGGTGCGCTGCTGGGAACTACCGGGCGGCGCGATGCTGATCCCTGCCTTGCGTTCGCTGACGAACCAAATTGCCACGCGCGCCCTTTGGGCGGGCTGGTCCCGGCCGCGTCTGGCCGCCGAGGTGCTGGCCTTCGTGCAACGCGAAATCCGCTACGCTCCTGACGACGCCAGCACCGGCGTGGGTGAGTATGGCCGTTTCCCTTTGGAAACCTTGATCGAAGGCCATGGCGATTGCGAATGCACCGCGCTGCTTTGCGCCGCGCTGCTCTGCTACCTCGGTTTCGGTTCGGCGCTCCTCGTCATGCCCAGTCATGCCGCGGTGGGATTACGCATTGAAAAAGACTGGGAAAACGAACCGGCCCTCTTTGATTGGACCCGGTGTGAGTTGCTCCGGGCCGGGAAGGACTCCTATTTCTTCGGCGAAACCGCGGTGGATGGCGAGCCGTGGCCACGCTGGGGGACGATTCCCGCGGATCTGCTGGCCGGCATTGCGAAGACACGGATCATCATCATCCCGTCGGCGCCCTTACCGGAAGCGGGCGAATCATGATAACAACTTCGCCGGGCTAGCCCGGCTTGCGCTACTGGCGTGCGATTTTGACAATTTTCGGGGATTGATCGCCCGGGAACCCGCATGGATAGAGGATTGTGGTTGAAAAAGTGCGTGTAGTGAAGACCTACCCTTTAGCTAGGCGAGTTTCGGAAGGGCGTTAGAATGTGCAGGCATCATGTTTTTGCGCTGCACCGCCCGCTGGAAAGACGGCAAGGAACACCGCTATTGGTCGATTGTGGAGAACCGGCGGACGAGGGGGCGGCGCATCGTGCAGCAAACGGTGCTGTATCTGGGGGAGATCAACGACAGCCAAAAGGAACAATGGATTCGAGCGATCGAAGTTTTTGACGAGGACCAGCGGCAAATCGAGCGGCTCAAACTTTTTGCCGCGGACCGTGCGCTGCCGGAAGCGGCGCCGGAGGGGGTGCAGGTGCGGCTGCGGCAATTTAGCCTGAACCGGCCGCGGCAGTGGGACGGTTGCTGGCTGTTTACGCTCCTGTGGAAGCAACTGGGTCTGGAGGAGTTTTGGCGTGGGCGGCTTGGGGTGTCGCGGGAAGGCACTGATTGGGAACACGTGCTTGCTGTCTTGTGTTGCTACCGTCTGCTGGAGCCTGGCAGCGAATGGCGGCTGCACCGTGTGTGGTTCGATCAATGCGCCATGGGCGATCTGCTGGCGGAAGATTTTGCCGTGGCGGCCAAGGACACCCTGTATCGTTGCCTGGATCATCTGGTGGCCCACAAGCAGGCGCTCTTTGGCTTTTTGCGCGAGCGCTGGAACGATTTTTTTGGGGTGAGCTTCGATGTGTTGCTCTACGATCTGACGAGCACCTATTTTGAGAGCGATACACCGCTCCCAACAAATCCAAAAGCTCCTGCTTGCCCAACTCGAATTGGAACTGCCGCCCCAAAGCCCTCCACACATCACCTCTCAACACCATTTGGAGTCACCCGCCCCAAACCCCGTGTAGTGAAGACCTGAACATCGAAACTCGGCGATCACAGAGAGCCATGCTTCTTTTTAGCTCGCAGTCGCGAAAGTCGGGCTAGGGCAATTTGGAGACCGACCCGGTCGGAGGAGGCGCAAGACAAGGATCCGAGTCAGCTGCCTTCGGATCGCTGAGTATCACGGCCGACCGTGAGCCTCACGGAATAGTAGGCGCGAACCCGGGATCCGGCGCGGACGTTTCGCTCGCAAGGACCTGCTTCAAGGTTTGGAGGAGCGTCGACGCCGCGTAGGGCTTAAGGAGAACGTGATGCACGCCGAGGCTGGCGGCATCGTGGCCGTGGGTGGCCAGCCCGCTGGCGGTGATGATGCGTAGTTTTGGATTCATCTTCCGCAAGACCCGGATGGTCGCGGGGCCGTCCAACTCGGGCATCATCATGTCCGTAAGGACGGCGGCGATCTCCGGGCCCTGGCGGGCGAAAGTGGCGATTGCTTCCACACCGTCGCTCGCGACGAGGACGCGATATCCGTACGCTTCGAGCGTCTGTTGCGTGATCTGGCGCACGGCCACTTCATCGTCGACGACAAGAATCAGTTCATTGTTCCCGCGCGGCATTTCCGCCACGAAGAGGGCCGTCGCCGCCGCAGAGAGTTCGGTGAGCGCGGGAAGGTAAACATCAAACTCCGTGCCTTTCCCCGCTTTGCTATCGGCCTGAATGAACCCGCCGTGGCTCTTGACGATGGCCAGGGAAGTGGAAAGTCCCAAGCCCGTGCCTTTGCCGACTTCCTTGGTTGTGAAAAAGGGATCGAAGATCTTTTCCATGATGTCGGGGGCTATGCCGGTTCCGCCGTCCCTGACTTGAAGGAAGACATACGGGCCACCCTTGGCTGGAAGGTTCGAACTCATCCCGGCGTAGTGCGCGTCGAGGGTGCGGTTTTCGGCGGAGATGGTCAGGGGGCCCCCATTGGGCATGGCATCGCGCGCGTTCACGCACAGGTTCAGGAGCACCTGGTGAAGCTGTGTCGGATCGCCCAGCACCGTCCAGAGGTCGTTGGGGATGATGGTCCGGATCTGGATGTTCTTGAGAAAGGTTTCATTCGCGATTTTCTCGACCTCCTGAATGAGGTGCCGGACCTGCACCTCCATCCGCCGGCCTTCGACGCCGCGGGCGAAGGAGAGCACCTGCCTGACCATGTCCGCCCCGCGGTGCGCGCAGGCGCTGATGATGGCGAGGAGTTCCTGGTTTTCGTGTTCAGGAAATTTCATCTTCAGCAAGTCGAGGGACATGATGATGGGCCCCAGCGAATTGTTGAGATCGTGGGCGATGCCGCCGGCCAGGGTGCCGATGCTCTCCATGCGCTGCGTGCGAAGAGCATGCTGCTCGCTTTTTTTGCGCTCGGTGAGATCGATCATGAAGCACACGCCCTCCTCGGGATTGTCCTCGAAGACCGCGGCTCCGATGAGAATGGGCACGCGCGACCCGTCTTTACGGATCCACTCCTTCTCAAAGGGCGCACAGAATCCCTGGGTCGCAATTTGCTCGAGTCCCTGTGCGTCGACCCCGGCGAATTCAGGCGGTGTCATAGCCGCCCATTTGATGCGGCCGGCTTCCAGGTCCTCGCGAGTATACCCCACCATGCGAAGGAACGCGTCATTGCCTCCGGTGGTTTCGCCTTTTGTGTTCCAGAACATCACGCCCTGGGCGTTGGAATCGACCAGCCAGCGGAAGCGCTCTTCCGAGCGTTTGCGCTCGGTGATGTCCAGGCCGATGCCGACACTCGTGCCGTCTGCGAGGAGCACACCGGCCCAACTGGTGGGCTTCACCACGTCTCCGCGGGTTCGCATCCGAAACTCTGAGAACTTCCCCGTTCCTTCGCGGAGATAGGCGAGGAATTCCGCCCGGTCATTGGGGTCCGGAAACCATTCGGCAAAGATTTCGGGCTGCGCCTGGATTTCCGGCAGCGTCCACCCGGATACGCGCTCCGCTTCCCGGTTTGCTCCCTTGATGCGCCCCTCCGCGTCGATGAAGCAAAGCATGACCGGGATATGGTCGAAGACGGCCTGCAAAAGCTCGGCCCGTTCCCGCGATGCCGCCTCCGCCTGGCGGCGTTCGCTGATGTCGCGGAGCACGACTTGCACGGCGGGGCGCCCTTCGTGAAGGAACGCGTTGCTGGTGGCCTCCACAGGCACCGTCGTGCCGTCCAGGCGCAGGCCCATGATTTCCACGGGCGGATTATTCCCGTTGGTCTGGGCATGCTGAATGCGCTCCCGAACGAGGTCGTGAAATTCAGGGGGAATGTTTTCCAGGATGGACCGGCCCAGCAGGCGTTCCAGACAGTCCGCGCCAAACAATTTCAGGCAGGCCGTGTTGGCAAAAACGATCTCGTCGTCGCAATGGACCAGGTAGCCATCGGGCGATTGCTCGATCAGCAACCGGTAGCGATCTTCGCTTTCGGCCAGCGTTCGTTCGGCGCGCTGGCGCTCGATCGCATACCGCAGGGAACGCGGCAGAACGTCTTCGCCGAAGCGCCCTTTCACCAGATAGTCCTGCGCTCCCGCCTGGACGGCCTTGACGGCAAGATCTTCATCGGCCCGGCCGGAGAGCACGACGATGGGCACCTCCACCGCCGCGCGGTGAAGGCGTGAGAATGTCTCCAGACCGTGGCTGTCGGGCAGGCTGAGGTCCAGCAGCACCACGTCGAAATGCTGCACCTCCAGCCGGGCCAGGGCGTCGCTTAAGTGATCGAGATGCACCACGGAAAATTGCGCTCCCGGGGTATGCGCCAATTCATCCTCCACGATCAACGCGTCCGTGGCATTGTCTTCCACGAGGAGGACCTGAAATTCTTTGGTGTCCATTACTTCGGGCCGTGTGGAAGGGTGACCACGGAGAACCAGAAGTCCTGGATCGTCTGCACGACCGCGGTGAATTCGTCGAAGTCCACCGGCTTGCTGATGTAGCAATTGGCATGGAGGCCATAGGCCTTGCTGATGTCGTCGGAGGATTTCGAGGTGGTGAGGATGACGACAGGGATGTGTTTCAGGTTGTCGTCGGCTTTGATCTCGGCCAGTACTTCCTGGCCATTCTTCCGGGGCATGTTCAAGTCGAGCACGATCAAGTCCGGGCGTGGCGCGCTGAGATACTTGCCGCGCTGGTTGAGGAATTCGATGGCCTCGATGCCGTCGTCGGCCACGTGCAACGTGTTTTTCATCCTCGCTCCGGAAAAGCCTTCCCTCGCGATCAACACGTCGGTCGGATTGTCCTCGACCATGAGAATGATGACGGGACGGTCGTCGAACGCCTTATTGATTTCCATGGCCTACTTCCTTTCCGGGATGGTGAAGCAGAAGGTCGCGCCCAGGCCGGGTTCCGACTCGGCCCAGATGCGCCCCCCGTGGCGCTCGACGACCTTCTTGCAGATGGCCAGCCCGATGCCGGTGCCTTGATACTCCTTGCGCGTGTGGAGGCGCTGGAAGACAAGGAAGACGCGCTCGAAATACTGGGGCTCCATGCCGATGCCGTTGTCGGCCACGGAGAACCGCCACTCGCCGTGTTTGCGCACCGCGCCGACGTGGATTTTGGGTGGGCGATCCCCACGGAACTTGAGGGCGTTGCCGATCAGATTCTGAAGCAATTGCGTCAATTGCGTCGCGTCTCCGTTCACTGTGGGCAGGGTGTCGTGGGTCACCTGGGCGCCGCTTTCCGCGATGGCAACCATGAGATTGGCCAGCGCCTCACGCAGCACCAGCTCACAATTCGTGGACGCGAATACCTGGGCGTGAGTGCTGATCCGCGAATAGGCCAGCAAGTCGTTGATCAGCGTTTGCATGCGCTTGGTGCCGTCCACCGCGTGGGTGATGAACTCGTCGGCCCGGGCATCGAGCTGGCCCTCGTAGCGCTTCTGCAAAAGCTGCACGCAACTGGCCACCGCCCGGAGCGGCTCCTGCAAGTCGTGCGTCGCCACATAGGCGAATTGCTCCAGTTCGGCGTTCGAGCGCGCCAATTCCGCGTTGATCATCGCCAGTTCGTCCGCGCGCTTGCCCTTCTCCTCGATTTGAAACGCCATTTCCTTGTTGGCGGCTTCCAGGGCTTGGTTGACCCGCATGCGTTCCGTGATGTCGCGAATGTTGCAGTGGATGAGACGCGTCGCGTCCACGAGATAGGCGTTACTGATGAATTCCACCTCGACCCGCCGGCCGTCCTTCGTCTCGAGAGGCAGGCCCTCGTAGTGCAATCGGTCGTTTCGTTGCAATTCCGCGAACGCGCTCTTCGAGGCATCCTCGCCTTTGAACGGGCCGATTTCCCACAGCTTACGGCCCAGGAACTCCTCCTGTGAATAGCCGAGCAAATCCTTCATGAAGGGGTTTGCATCCACGACCTGCCCGGTATCGGCGTCGAGAATGAGGATGCCGTCCTGTGCGGTTTCAAACAATCGCCGGTAGCGGGCATCCGATAGCCGCAGAGTTTCCACCGCCCGCTGTTCCCCCGTGAAGTTCAAATCAATTTCCGTCGTGTTAGGCATCCGGTTTAATAAACGTTTGTGTGCATGTCGTCGAAATTATGCCTATTCGGGGTCGCCTCCGCGGACGAAGTCCACAATGTCAGACCGGTATTTTCGACCGCTTCTCCGGCACGCAGTTCCGCAATGAGGCTCCATGCCTCCATCTCCGTCCTTCGCTAAGTTGCCTTTATTCATGCCGTGTGAGGAACCGCGACCAGCAGCGCCAAGGCTACACCAGCCCCAAGTTTCGCAAAGCGTTCTTTTGCGGAGATATGGGGGAAATTACGGATAACAAGTCCGGCGGTTGTTCACGTTGAGGAGCGACGATGAGAAAGCGTCTTCCCAGCTAAAACGTAGAAGCGGCATCCTGCCGCTTGCGGTGAGCGGCAAAGTGGCCGGAGGTTGGACCACACCCGATTGCCTTTGAGCCCGTCTTCCAGCCGCTTTGCCGGCCACCGCAAGCGGCAGGATGCCGCTTCTACTTGGTTAAGAGCTAAAGACGATTTTCCCGTCTTTTGCGTCGGCGTTGATGGTCTGACCCTCGTGAAATTTGCCGGCGAGGATCTCGAGGCTCAGCGGGTCGAGGAGGTCGCGTTGGATGGCACGTTTGAGCGGTCGGGCGCCATACACCGGGTCGTAGCCTTCGCGGGCCAGGTGGAGCCGGGCGGCGTCGGTCAGCTTGAGGGTGAGCTTTCGCGCGGCGAGGCGTCCCACGAGGCGCGCGAGCTGGATGTCCACGATCCGCGCGAGGTCCTGGTCGGCGAGTCGGTCGAAGATGATGACTTCGTCGATGCGGTTCAGGAACTCGGGACGGAAGTGGCTGCGCAGGGCGTCCATGACCCGGGCTTCGCGCTGCTCGACGTTGTCGGTCGCGTCGAGGATATACTGCGAGCCGAGGTTGCTCGTCATGATGATCACGGTGTTCTTGAAATCGACCGTGCGGCCCTGACCGTCGGTGATGCGACCGTCGTCGAGGACCTGGAGCAGGACGTTGAAGACGTCATGGTGCGCTTTCTCGATCTCGTCGAAGAGCACGACGGAATACGGCTTGCGACGGACGGCCTCGCTGAGTTGGCCGCCTTCCTCAAAGCCCACATACCCGGGGGGCGCACCGATGAGCCGCGCCACGCTGTGCTTTTCCATATACTCGCTCATGTCGATGCGGATCATGGAATGCTCGTCGTCGAAGAGGAATTCGGCGAGAGCCTTGCTCAGCTCAGTCTTGCCGACGCCGGTGGGGCCGAGGAAGATGAAGGAGCCGATCGGGCGGTGCTCGTCCTGGAGACCGGCGCGGGCGCGCCGCACGGCGTTGCTGACGGCATTAATGGCGCGGCGCTGGCCGATGACGCGGTCGCCGAGGCGGTCTTCCATGCGAACGAGCTTTTCACGCTCGCTCTCGCGCAGATTGGAGACGGGGATGCCTGTCCAGGCGCTTACGACCTTGGCGATGTCTTCCTCGGTCACTTCCTCCTTGAGCATGGGCGTGCCGCCCCGCTGCATCTCGGCCAGCTTGGCGTTGTGCACCTCGATCTCCCGCTGGGCGGCGGGGATATGGCCATACTGGATTTCGCTGGCCTCGGCGAGATCGCCGGTGCGCTGGGCGCGCTCCAGGTCGAGCCGGAGCTGCTCCAACTGCTCCTGAAGCTTGCGCTGTTCGCTGATGACTTTCTTTTCGTTCTGCCACTGCGCCGTAAGGGCGGCGCTCTTTTCGCGCAGTTCCGCGAGGCCTTTCTCCAGGCGCTCGAGTCGCTCCTTGCTCGCGGCGTCCTTTTCCTTTTTTAAGGCCTGGCGCTCCATCTCGTCCTGCATGATCTCGCGGTCGAGTTGGTCGATCTCGGTGGGCTTGGACTCGATCTCGATCTTCATTCGCGACGCGGCTTCGTCCACGAGATCCACGGCCTTGTCGGGCAGGAAACGGTCGCTGATGTAGCGGTGCGAAAGCGTGGCGGCGGCGACGAGCGCGGCGTCCTGGATGCGCACCCCGTGATGCGTCTCGTAGCGTTCCTTGAGACCCCGCAGGATGGCCACGGTATCTTCCACGCTCGGTTCGTTGACCATCACGGGCTGGAAACGGCGCTCGAGGGCCGCGTCCTTCTCGATGTACTTGCGGTACTCGTCGAGCGTGGTGGCGCCGATGGTCCGCAGTTCGCCGCGCGCCAGTTGGGGCTTCAGCATGTTGCTGGCGTCGACCGCGCCTTCGCTGGCGCCGGCGCCGACGATGGTGTGCAACTCGTCAATGAAGAGGATGATCTCGCCCTGCGACTCGGTGACTTCCTTGAGGAAAGCCTTGAGCCGATCCTCGAATTCGCCGCGGAATTTCGCCCCGGCGATCATCGAGCCGATGTCCATGGCGATGATTTTCTTGTTCTTGAGCGACTCCGGCACGTCCCCGCTCACAATGCGGCGCGCGAGGCCTTCCACAATGGCGGTCTTGCCAACCCCGGGTTCGCCAATGAGCACGGGGTTGTTTTTCGTGCGGCGCGAGAGCACCTGCATGGTGCGGCGGATCTCGTTGTCGCGCCCGATCACGGGATCGATCTTGCCCTTCTTCGCGGCGGCGGTGAGGTCGCGCCCGTACTTTTCCAGCGTCTGGTATTTGCCCTCGGGATTTTGATCGGTCACACGCTGGTTGCCGCGCACCTGCTGGAGGGCGGCCATGAGCTTGTCGCGCGTGATACCGCTCTTGCGCAGCATTTGGCCGAGCCCGGAGGCGGATTCCGAGACGGCGATCAGGTAGTGCTCGCCGCTCAGGTATTCGTCCTTCATCTTCGTCATCTCGCGTTCGGCGGTTTCGAGCGTGAGGGAGAGCTCGCGGCCGAGGGAAAGATTAGTCCCCTGCGCCGAGGCTCGGCGCGAGAGATCCACGTGGAGGTAGTCTTCGAGCGTTTTGGAGGAGACGCCCATTTTGTCGAGCAACGGGCGGGCGACGCCGTCGGTTTGCTCCAGCAGCGCGAGGAGGAAGTGCTCGTTGGTGATCTCGGAATGGCCGGCCTTGCTGGCCATGTCCTGGGCCGCCTGGAGGGCTTCCTGCATTTTTTGGGTAAAACGATCGATTCTCATGAAAATAGGGTGTGCGAAACCCTGGCACACCCTTTAGCAAAAAGCTCTCCGCGAATTGTCCAGAAGCAGCCACCATTTGCGCGGGACGTTGTGGCGCGGATGGGGGTTGAGTGACACAGAAGGGTGGGCATTCTGGCTCGGATGCACAGGCGCCCCCCTTGCTGGTTTGAACAGAAGGCAGCAATGGTAATGAAGGCTGAGTTCTCCGTCCCTTCCTTCGCTACCTTTGCTTCCTTCAGTCAGGATGGATCTCCCGCCTGTGCCAGGCACGCGTGGCATAAGACCTTGCGCGAGGCCGTCACGACGCCGTCGGTCGCGAACAGCAATGACTTCCCGCACGCCTCACATTTGCTGCCCGCGACCGTGATGGGTTCGGGCGTCGCTTCAGCCGGCGGCGTGTCGAAGTAGGAGAGGCGTGAGCGTTTGAAGAGCAGCAGGACGCCATAGGCCGAACTGACATATGGGATCAGCCCCAGGACGAGCGACCACGGCGGCAATCCGCAGTCGCGCATTCGCGGAAGATAGACGAAAAACACGACGTAGAGGCCCAGGAGCACCGTGCCGATGCGGAAAAGATTGTCCTCCATGCTAGGTGGAGATGCCACGTCCACGCGCATGAGTCCGCCGAGAATGAGCATGTTCAACGGGATGGTGCGCAAGAAATAGCCGAGGCGCCTCAGGCGGTGTGGGAAGAAGAAATCGAGCATGGGTACTAGGATGCAAAGAGCCTATTCCGTGGCTTCTCCGGATACGAGCGGTAGCTGCAAAGAAAGTGCTTCGTGAAGTTTTTCTGATCGCCAGTTGAGGGTTGAACGACGGGCGGGGAACGGCCAAAAGGGGCGCATGAAACGTTTCCTCCTGGTCCTGGTCGCGCCCGTTGTGGTCTATGCGGGCGACTTTTCGCCGAAAGTGGAAGTCGACGATCCCTCGCTCGAGACGCTCCTCGCGCCTGATGCCGCTGTCGAGAAACTGGCGGAAGGATTTCATTGGTCCGAGGGGCCGGTGTGGTTCCAGAAGAGCCTGGTGTTTTCGGATGTGCCGGAAAATATCATCTACCAATGGAAGGAGGGCGCGAAGCAGGCCACCGTCTTCATCAAGCCGAGCGGGATGTTGACCCCGCGCGAGGGTTTTCGCGAGCAGGGGTCGAACGGGCTGGCGGTGGATGCGGAGGGCCGCCTGCTGGTGTGCGAACACGGGGAGCGGCGCGTGGCGCGGGTGGAGAAAGGCGGCCAGCAGACTTCGCTCGTGGACAAGTTCGAAGGCAAGCGCTTCAACAGCCCGAACGACCTGGTGCGCCGGAAAAATGGCGACCTGTATTTCACCGATCCGCCCTACGGCCTGCAGGGGCTGGACAAATCACCGCTCAAGGAACTCGACTTCAACGGCGTCTTCCGGCTCACCCCGGAAGGAAAAGTCACCGCCGTGATCAAGGACCTGACGTTTCCCAATGGGCTGGGCTTCTCGCCGGATGAAAAAACCTTCTATGTCACGGTGAGCGATCCGCAGGCTCCGCGCATCATGGCGTATGATGTGCAGGCCGATGGCTCGATGGCGAAGCCGCGGGTCTTCTTCGACGCCAAACCGCTCGTCGCTCCGGACCGCAAGGGGTTGCCCGACGGCATGAAGGTCGATGCGCAGGGGAACCTGTGGTCGACGGGTCCGGGCGGTGTGCTGATCCTCACGCCGGGTGGGAAGCATCTTGGCACCATCCTGACCGGGCAGCCGACGGGAAATTGCGCGTGGGGCGACGACGGCTCGTCGATCTACATCACGGCCAATATGTGCCTCTTCCGCGTGAAGACGAAGACCAAGGGCGCCGGCTGGTGAGCGCGAAATAGTTATGAATCTTCGCGCTCGTTTCGCCGCGTCGCTGCTGGCGTTGGTCACCGCCGGTGCAGCCGCGGTGGAGAAGGGTGGCGCCACGCCGGCGATCCAGTTTCGCACGGAAGGCGCGGGGCTTGTCTCGATCAATCTTTACGACTCCCATGGCGTGCTGGTGCGACGGCTGGCCGAGTTGCAGCGCTTGCCGGCGGGCGAGCAGAAGCTGGCGTGGGATGGCAAAGGTGAGGACGGCAGGCCGGTGCCACCGGGGGATTACGCGTGGAAAGGGCTCTTTCACGAGGGCCTCGGCCTGAACCTGCGCGGCGCGGTGCCGAATGGGGGCGCCATGCCCTGGCCTACGCCGGATGGCCGGGAAATCTGGGGCGGGGACGCCGGCATCCCCAGCGCCGTGGCCGCGGACAACGAGCGGGTGTATCTCGGCTGGTCGATGGCGGATGCGGGCAAGTCGATCCTGGCCTGTGATCTCGAAGGGCGCGTGCTCTGGAGCCACCGGCGGACCGAAGGGCCCTCGGGTTGCAAGGTGCTGGCCGTGGACAATGGGATCCTCTACGTGCTTGGCGGGTTGGCGGGCGCGGATGCCGAGGGCGGCTCCATCTATCGCCTGGATGCGAAGACCGGCAAGCCGGTGCCCTGGCCGCGTGGGAAGATCGACCTGACGATCGATTCGCTCTGGCCCGCCGATTCGAAGTCGCGACCGCAGAAAGCCGACGCCATGGCCGTGCGGCACAATCACATCTATCTCACGTTTACCGATTCCGAATTCCTGGCCGTGCTCGACGGCAAAAGCGGCGCCTACATCGATACCGTGGTCGGGCCGCCGCCGGGGCTGATCGACGTGGTAACCACGCAAACGCGCCTGCCCGACGCACCGGACAAGCTGGTTGATGCCGATTTCGCCGTGGTTTCCATGTACGGCGCGGTGCTGGGCAAGGCGCTCCTGGCCCACGATCCATTTTGGGTGGTCGCGAGCGAGGTGACGCAGGTCTTGCGGGGTGGGCGGATTAGCGCCCTCACGGTCAGGGGCGAAGCCGCGAAGTTCCACCCGGCGAAGGCATTCATCGGTGTGGATGCGCCGGTCCATCAAATCCAGGGCCGCCCGCTGCTGGACATCGAGAGCGTCGACTGGGTGGCGGGAAAACAAGGCGGGCGACCGCTGCTGGGCCCTTGGGAGCCGAACGCCGTGCGGTCCGTGCGCGGTCTGGCCATGGACGCAGCCGGCAAGCTCTGGGTGGCGGAGGGAGACGCGTATCCGCAGCGATTTAGCGTGTGGGACACGAAGGAGTCCGAGGGAAAACTGGTGCGCGAATTCTTCGGCCCGCGGCAAAAGGGTGGCGAGGGCGCGGCAATCGATCCGCTCGATCCCGACATCATGTTCGCGCAAGGCTGCGAGTGGCGGATCGATTCGAAGACGGGCGGGGCGAAATGCCTCGGGGTGGTGCTGCGCCGGCCGGTGCCCTTCGCCACCTACGGGGTGGGCGAAAATGGCAACGCTTACCTTGTCGCCGCGGATAATGCGGGTGTGGAGATCTACGAACGGGTCGGCGATGGGGATTACAAACTTCGGGCGAGCTTGTATGCGGACCGGACCGATCGCATTTCCGGCACGGCTTCCGCGCAGCCGCGCACCTTTGCCTGGGCCGATGAAAATGGAGACGGCGTGATGCAGGCCGCGGAACAGATTTCGATCGATGGCGATCTGCGGATCGGGGCCGGCGCGTTCCTGCAAGATCTGACACTCTGCGCCACTACCCATCCGCGAGGGGAGGGGCGGATCCTCAAGGTGGAGGGCTGGTCGCCCTGCGGCGCGCCGCGCTACGATCTCGCGAAGCCGGTGAAATGGGAGGGGCGCCTGTGGCTAAGCGCCGACCAGCGGTTGGGGCTCGAGGTTTTGGAGTCCGCGAAGGCTGAGGACTTCCGGATTTCCTGCCGCGAACTGCCGGACGGGCGCGAGCGGTGGAGGCTCGCGGCGCCTTTCGGCGCGGCCTTCGAGTCCGGGACGGCCCGGTTGCCGGCGCCGATGGGCAACGTGTGGCTGATGGTTGCGGAGAATCGCGGCGGAGGATCCGCGAAGGCGCATCCCGGGCTGCCTTCCGGGAGCGGCGTGTGGACCCTTGTGAACGAAGATGGATTTACGCTCGGCCATCTGTTTGCTCCGGATGCCAGGAGTGTGCAGTGGCCGAAAGCGGCGACGCCCGGAGCGGATATGTCGAACGCGGTTTCCCGCGCCGGAGCGAGCCGCCTGACGCAGGGCGCCGATGGCAAGCTGTATCTGCAAGCCGGCGACACCACGCCCTGGAATCTGGAGATCACCGGGCTCGACAAGGTGCGGGAGTTGGGCGGGGGACAGATTGCCGTGCCGGCTGGAAAGTAGCGGCGGGAAGGGGAAACGCAGAGGAGCCACAATCGCGCTGGCGCAGAAGCGTCGCCTTTTACACACTGCGCGGCGTCATGAAATTTTTTCCGATTCTCCTCCTCGCACTGCTCGCCATGGTCCTGCCGGTTGCCTCCCGGGCGGCCGATGACTATGAGGCGCGCACATTCATCGGGGCGGATGGCGCGCAGCTCGGTTACCGGTTGCTTAAGCCGCTCAATTTCGACGCGACGAAGACGTATCCCTTCGTCCTCTTCCTCCACGGCGCGGGGGAACGCGGGACGGACAATCAGGCGCAGCTCAAGAACGGCGCTCCACTCTTTCTCAAGCCCGAGGTGCGCGACAAGTTTCCCTGTTTCGTGCTCGCGCCGCAATGTCCGCCGGATAAGACGTGGACGGCGGTGAAGGACTGGAAAGGCCCGAACCCTTTCGTGGAAGAGCCGACGGAGCCGATGAAGATGGTTTTCGGAGCGGTGCAAGCCGTGCTCAAGGAATTCCCGATCGACCAGGAGCGCCTCTACGTCACCGGCCTGTCGATGGGCGGCTACGGCACTTGGGACATTATTACGCGCCAGCCGAACCGTTGGGCCGCGGCGGTCCCGGTCTGTGGGGGAGGCGATGTTTCGAAGATCGCGCCGGCCAAGAGCATGGCGATTTGGGCCATCCACGGTGCGATTGACCCGGTGGTGCCGGTGATCCGGTCGCAGGAAATGATTGCCGCGCTGGAGGCCGCGGGTGGCAAGCCGCTCTACAGCGAGTATCCCTATGTGAAGCACGACTCGTGGACCACGGCTTATGGGGAGCCGGAACTCCTGCCGTGGATGTTTGCGCAAAAGCGCGGTGCGGTGGTGGCGTGGGACGCAGTGGCGAGCCCCTTTTCCCAACCGCCGTCGAACCTGTGCGCGGGCGCCGGTCCGATGCAGTCCGGCTTGTGGTTCCGCACGCTGTGGAGGGGCCGCCGGGAGCAGTGGTCGAAAATGAAGACGTCCGAGGAGGGTGCCGTGGTTTTCTTCGGAGACTCGATCACGCAGGGCTGGGGCTCGCTGGCCAGGGATTTTCCGGAGTTGAAAGTAGCGAACCGCGGGATCAGCGGCGACACGACGCGCGGCTTGCGGACGCGCTTGCAGGGCGATGTCCTCGATCTGAAACCCAAGGCCGTCTCGATCCTCATCGGGACGAATGATCTCGATCAAGGCGGCGCACCCGAGGTGGTGGCGATGAATTTGCAGGCGATCGTGGCCGCCATGCACGCGGCCAACCCGGCGATGCCGATCGTGATCAACAAAGTCATGCCGCGTGGACCGAAGCCGGAATTCTACCCGGAGAAGATCCGGACGCTCAACGGGCTTTACGAGGAAGCCTTCAAGAACGATCCGCTCGTGACCTTCTGCGATACCTGGGCGCTCTTCGACGACGGCACGGGCTCGTGCAAGAAGGAAGAATTCCCCGACATGTTGCACCCGAATCCCGTGGGCTACGCGAAGTGGACGGCGGCCCTCAAGCCGATTTTCGGCAAGCTCGGCCTGGCAAAATAGCAGCGGCCACTTGCCAGCGCGCGGGTGCTGCTGGAGATTCGTGCACATGAAACGTGTCTTCGGTCTCGAAACGGAATACGGAATCACGGTCGATGGGATGGACGACCTCGACGTTGTCAGGGAATCGATTGAAATCGTGCGGAGTTACACCGAGCACGGCGCGGCGATGAAATGGGACTACAACCTCGAGGATCCGCACCAGGATGCGCGCGGGTTCCGGGCGGAGGAACTGCTCCAGGACACCGACGAGGCGGCCTATTTCGAGCTCGATAAAAACCGGCCGCTGAGCTTCCAGGAGATCAAAAGCGACCTGGTGCTGAGCAACGGCGCGCGTTTCTACAACGATCACGCGCATCCCGAGTATTCCACTCCGGAATGCTCCACGCTGGCGGAGATCGTGGCCCAGGACAAGGCGGGCGAGCGCATCCTCGCGGAGTGCGCGAAGCGGCGGAACACGCATCTGCCCAAGGGCAACGAGGCCCGGCTCTACAAGAACAACACGGATTTCGTGGGGCACAGCTACGGCTGCCACGACAACTATCTCATGCGGCGCGACGTGCCGTGGGAATGGCTCGTGCGCGATGTGGTGCCGTTCCTCGTCACGCGCCAGGTTTTCGCCGGGGCGGGCAAGATGGGCGTGGAAGGCGAGGATTCCGCGGGGCAGCCGGGGATTTACCAGATCGCGCAGCGTTCGGACTTTTTCAGCGTGCTCTGTTCCATCGACACCATGAACCGCCGTCCGCTGGTCAATACGCGGGACGAGCCGCACGCCGACGCGGAGCGCTACCGCCGTTTTCACGTGATCATCGGCGACGCAAACATGTGCCAGTTTGCGACCGCATTGAAGATCGGCACCACGGCGCTCGTGCTGGACCTGGTGGAGCGTGGTCATGCCCCGAAGCTGGAGCTGGCCAATCCCATCGAGACGACCAAGCAACTGAGCCGCGACCAGACCCTGCAGTGGCTGGTCCCGCTGAAGGATGGGCGGTCAATTTCCGCCATCGACGTCCAGCGCCTCTATCTGGCTGCCGCGCGGAAGCATTGCGACGACGATGCGGACACAACGTGGCTGCTCGCGGAATGGGAGGCAGTGCTGGACGATCTGGCCGCCGATTACTGGCGCTGCCGTGACCGGGTGGATTGGGTGGCCAAGAAATTTCTGCTCACCACTTTTCGCGAGAGCGAAAAGCTGGAATGGGATGACCCATGGCTCCAGTCCATCGACCTCGAGTACCATAACGTCTCGCTCGACGCGGGCCTCTATTACGAGCTGATGCGCGAAGGCCAGATGCGCCGCGTGGTTTCCGAGGACGACATCCGCCGCGCGATCTTCCAGCCGCCGCCGACGACGCGGGCCTTCTTTCGGGGACGCTCGGTGGCGCGCTTCAACCGGGTGATCGAGGCGATCCAGTGGGACGAGATCGTCTTCTCCTCGGAGGGCCGAAAGCAAGTCGTCGAACTCCCGCACCCGGCCCACGATCCCGCGCTGGAACGGGTAAACACGGCGATCCGCGAGGCGAAGAGTTTTGAGGAGATGATGGAGAGGCTGGAGGGTGGGAAGTAATCAGTAATCAGTAATCAGTAATCAGTAATCAGTAATCAGTCAGATTCACGTGCGGCGTTGCTGTAGCTCACTGATTACTGACCGCTGATTACTGATTACTTTTACCCCGCTACTTCACCAACGTCGGCGCACCCTTGATCGCCGTTCCCAGCGCTTCCTCTGGGTGCAGCGCCTTCCTCAGGATGCTGGTGAGCTTCGCGGAAAGGTACGGCTTGGGGAGATAGTTCCGGCCGTCTTCGAGCTGGATGTCGCTGCCGAAGAGTTCGGAGCTGTAGCCGCTGGTGTAGATGACTTTGAGGTCAGGTTGCTCGGCGAGGAGGCGCTGGGAGAGTTCCAAGCCGTTCACACTGCCGGGCATGACCATGTCGGTGAGCAGCAGGTCGATTTCGCTCCCGTGTTCCTTCCACACTTTTAGGGCGGCTTCGCCGTGCTCGGCTTCGAGGACCCGGTAGCCGTTGTGGTCCAGGACTTCCTTCACCAGGCAGCGTACGGCCTCGTCGTCCTCCACGACAAGGATCGTGGAGGCGTCGCCGCTCGCCGTCGTGGGGAACATGGCGCTTTCGGGAGGTTCGGCGGGGCGGTCGGTGGTGGGCAGGAAGACGCGGAATTGTGAGCCCTTGCCCAACTCGGTCGAGACGTCGATCCAGCCATCGTGTTGCTTCGTGATGCCGTAGACGGTGGCCAGGCCCATGCCCGTGCCCTTGTTCGTTTCCTTCGTGGTGAAGAAGGGCTCGAAGATGCGGGCCCGTGTCGTGGCGTCCATGCCCGTGCCCGTGTCGGTCACGGTGAGGACCACATAGCGGCCCGGCGCCGCCTCCGGATTTAGTTCGAGATCGGCCTCGGTGATTTGCATCGTGCCCGTGCCGATCGTGATGATGCCGCCGCGCGGCATGGCGTCGCGGGCGTTCAGCGTGAGATTCATGATCACCTGCTCGAGCCCGGTCTGGTCGGCCCAGACGGCGGGCAGGTCCTCGGCCAGGACGCTGCGCAGTTCCACCTGCTCGCCGATAAGACGCCGCAACATGACGGTGAGGTCGCGGATGAGCGCATTCATCTGCACGACGCGCGGGCGCATCACCTGGCGGCGGCTGAAGGCCAGGAGTTGCCGGGTGAGGTCGGCGGCGCGTTCCGAGGCTGCCGCGATCTGCTGGAGCGAGTCGACGGTGTCGTCATTGTGGCCGGAGAGGGTGAGCTGAAGGCTGGCGTGGCCCTGGATGATCGTCAGCAGGTTGTTGAAATCGTGCGCTACGCCGGCGGCGAGCTGCCCGATGGCTTCCATCTTTTGCGCCTGCCGGAGCTGCGACTCAAGGTGCAGCCGCTCGGAGATATCGAGCACCATCAGGAGCAGATGCGGTTCGCCATCGAGGGTGATGCGCTCCACGGAAACCAGCGCAGTGCGCAGGTCGCCGTTCTTGGTGCTGACCTGCGCTTCAACGTGCCGGATCGGACGTTCCTCGCCAAGCGCGGGCGCCGGGTAATCGATGCACAGATGGATCTCCATGGGTGTGCGTCCGATAAGTTCGGCGCGGCCGAACCCGGTCATGTGCCGGAAGGCGTCATTTACATCCACGAAGCGATTTTCGCGCAGGGTTTGGATCGCGAACGGAATCGGGCTGGCTCGGAAGGCCTTGGCAAAACGCTCCTCGGAACGCCGGAGTTCGGCGTTGCTCGATTCGAGCGCGCGGGTGCGGTCGGTGACCATTTTGTCCAGGGATTCCATCCGAATATTCGCCTGTTCGGTGACCTGCCATTTGCGGGTCAAGGCGTGGGCCAACTGGAGCACCTCGATGTTGTCAAAAGGCTTTTTCAGGATGACGAGGTTGTCGTTGACGCCCAGCCGCAGCGTCATCTTTTCCCACGAGTAATCCGAGTAGGCGGTGCAGACGACGATCTGCAGGGCGGGATCGACCTGCCAGAGCCGCTCAATGGTCTCGATGCCGTCCCAGCCCGGCGGCATGCGCACGTCCACAAAAGCCATCGCGAACGGCTTTTCCTCCTTGAGGGATTGCGTGACTTTTTCCAGCGCTTCCTTGCCCTGGTAGGCCGACGACAGTTCGAACGTGAGCTTGGTCACGGGCAGGAGTGGACGGTCGAAGAGGACCGATTCCATGGCGTCCAGCTCGGCGCGAGGTTTCGTGGTGCCGAGGAGGATTTTACGGAAATCCTCGTGGATGGCCGGGTTGTCATCCACGAGGAGAATGCGGTTATTCAAGGGAATATTCATGTCGTTGCAGGAGCGGCCAGGGGCAACTCGAAAATAAAGGTGGCCCCGTGGCCGGGCCCTTCGCTCTGCGCGGAAAGGCGGCCGCCCATCTGCTGCGCGGCCAGGGCGGCGCTGTGCAAGCCGAAGCCGTGGCCGTCCTTCCGCGTGGTAAAGCCATGAGAGAAAATGCGGGTGAGGTTTTCCGGCGCGATGCCCACGCCGGTGTCGGTGATGCTGATGGCCACGGCCTGGCCGTCTTTCAGCCGGGTGCGGATGGTGAGGCGCTTCTCGTTGTCGTCCGCGTCATCCATGGCGTGCTTGGCGTTGCGCAGGATGTTGATCAGGATCTGCAGGGCTTTGTGCTTGTCCACCGTCACGGGCGGCACCGGTGTGAAGTCGCGCTGGATCGCGATATGGTGGCGCGTGAAGCTGTCCACATTGAGCTGGAGCGCGTCCTCGATGAGCGCTTCCGTGGGCAGTACTTCGGTGGTGCCGGAGACGCGCGCATAGGTCTGCTGCATGGCCACGATATCCTTGATGTGCTCGATATTGCGCGTGAGCAGATCGATCTCGGTGCGGGCCTCGAGGCGTTCCTCCTCGAGGTGTTGCGAAAGGTCGGCGATGTAGGCCGTGAGGACCTTGCCTTTGGGATCGTTGGTCAGGAAATCGACGAGCTTCCCGTTTTGTTCGCGCAACATGGCCGCCGCGCGCGCGAGGTTGCCGGTGCGCGATTGATTGAGGCGCTCGGCGATGAGCGTGGCGGAAACGTTGACGCTGTTGAGCACGTTGCCCACATTGTGCAGCACACCCGTGGCCACTTCCGCCATGCCGGCCTGGCGCGACGCGTCGATGAGTTGCTGCTGGGTGCGCTGCAACTCCTCCTCCGCGCGTTTGCGCTCCGCGATCTCGTGCAGCAGTGCCGTGTCGCGCGTCTGGATTTGGTCGAGCATGCTGTTGAAGGAATCGGTAAACGAGCCGAGTTCGTCGTCCACCACTTTGGCCGCGCGCACCGAGTAATCGTTCTTCGAGGAAATGCGCCGGGCCGTTTCCGCGAGGTTCTGGATGGGGCCGAGGATGACCTGCTCCAGCCGCCAGGAGACGAAGACGGCGACAAGGAAGGAGATGGAAAGCACGGCGACGAGAATGCTGGCGTAGAGGCGGTGCAGTTTGTTCGCCTGCCGGGTGTAGTCCGCGTGCAGGTACAGCGTGCCGATGTTTTCGCCGGCCAGAGCGACGGAGTGCACGTAGACGATGTCGTCCCCCGTCTGGTGAAAGCCGTCCTTGGTGGCAGGGGCGCCGACAGGTGGCACGACGACCTTTCCCACCTGGCCCAGCGTCCGTCCGTCGGGCAGCACGAGGGCGGCGCCGGTGATCTGCCGCTTGGCCTGGAGCGACGCGAGGTTCTCCCGGGCCGCGTCTTCATCGTTGAAGCTCAGGGCCGCGGTGCTGTTCGCGGCGATGATCTCGGCCACGGCCACCAGATCGAGACGGAAGTCGCGCTTGAAGAAGTAAAACTGGAGGGCGAAGAGCGCCGAAGACGCCACGCACAGCGCCGCCGTGCAGGTGGCCAGCACGACGAGCCGCAGCTTGCGCTGGATTGGGAAATTGCGGACGCGTTCTCTCATCGAGCAGTGACGGGTCGCCCCAGCGCGTCGGAAGGGAGCGTGCCCAAGCCAGCCGTGGTTGGAACGGAAAGCTGGAGCAGCTTGGAACTGACGGTGAGCTTTTCCCGGGTGGCCGCCTCGATGCTGATCTGGAAGCGCACGGCGCCGCCGGCATTGACGAAATTGATGACGCCGCCCTTGGAGAGGAAGTTGTCGCATTCGCCCACGGTCAGGACATTCTCGCGGCGCACCTCGCCGAGAATCGGGCCGAGGCGATCTCGTTCGGAGCGGCTGATGAAGAGCACGTGGCAGGCGTGCAATTCCTCCTTGTTTTGCAGGTGCCGCACCACGACGGGGCGGCCCTTGATCTGCCGGTCCTGAAGGGCTTCCTGGAGCAGGGTGGAGATGCTGTCCGAACCATAGACGCCGATCACAAATGGGGAATCGGGCTGGGTGAACTTCCGTTCGGGCCACTCGACGAAGCGAGTGAAGCTGGTGATGAATTCCGCTTTTTTCTGATATTCCCGCATGTCGCCCGCCGATTGGGCCAGGCTCCGCCCCATCATCACGCCAAGCGCCAGCACGAGGAGCGCATGGGGTAGCCAGGCGCTCGCGCCGAGTCTGGGCTTTGGACGGGAGGGCATCATTCACATTCTAACACAGAGAGCGGTTCGTCGGCGATGGCGCATTTGGATGGAGGAATCTACGTAGGAATCGATCGGGCGACGGGGCGGGTTTTTACGAATGTCCATGAGAGAGCATCAGATGTGCCGTCAGCGCGATTCTCTTGATATTGAGATGACTACTGATGGCGGCGCGTTGTGGCCGGAGTTGACGCGGGCCCTGCTTGCCGCCTTTATATGCAGACTGTGTCCATGCATTTCCTCCGGTTTTTCCCGCTTCTGCTGATCCTGTTGCTAATGGGTGGCGCTCTCCGTGCGGAGACGCCCGAAGAGCGGGCGAAGAAGGTCACGGTGACCATGGACCTCACGGATGTGCCTCCCGGCGCGGTCGCGCATTTCGTGGAGGTGGTCTCGAACGTCAAGGTCTACTACCAGGGCTATCCCGGCGACACGACGTTGCTTTCGGTGACTTTTGAGAATACGAGCGTCGACGAAGCGCTACGCTACATCGCGCAACTCGCCAAGCTCGACCTCACTTACCAGGCCGACGGCGCTCACTTTGCGCCCAAAAAGTAGGTCGCCGGGACCGTAGGCCATGTTTGCCCGCCCGGTGATCGCGCTCCTTCTGAGTGTCGCGGTGGCGAGTGTGAGCGCGGCGGATCCGCGTGCGATCCTCGGGCAGAACTATGCGGCGCCCGCCGGGGTCGGCAGTGAACTGATTGGCACCCGCCCTCCGGAGTGGCAGGTGAGCGACTGGCTTCAGAGCCCGCCCCTGATCCTCGCCGGGCTGCGTGGCAAGGTGGTGCTCGTCCGTTGGTGGACTGGACCGCAGTGCCCCTTTTGCACCGCCAGCGCCGAGGGCCTGAATGCCCTTTGGGCGAAAGATCGCGATCGCGGCCTGGTCATCGTCGGCATGTACCATCACAAAGCCGATTCGCCGCTCACGCGCGAACACGTGGAGCACCAGATTGAGAGGCTGGGCTTTGAGTTTCCCGTGGCCGTGGACAGCGGCTGGAAGACTCTGCGCCGTTGGTGGCTCGATGGACAGCCGCGCGGCTGGACCAGCGTCACCTTCCTCCTGGATCGCGAGGGCCGTATCTGCCACATCCATCCGGGTGGGGCGTATTTTCCCGGAGAGCCCGGTTATGCGGCGCTCGAGGCGGCGGTGGAGAAGGCGCTTGTCGGGAATTAATCAGTAATCAGTGAGGAGCGAGTAATCAGTTTCCCGATTCGGGACGCGTGTGACCTTGGTGAACTGATTACCTTATCCACACTGATTACTGATTACTTCCTGTTCCGCGCCTCTGCTCCGCCAGCCGGCTATTTCCGAAACTCCGCGAAGATCTTGTTCGCTTCCTCCAGCGTTTCCTTGCTGCCGACGTCGAACCAGGTACCGGGAACTTTCCAGGTCTGCACGGGCGTGTGCTCGTAGAGCCATTGGACGAAACGACCGGGTTGATCGGGGTTGTTGCCGGCGGCGAGGTATTCCGCGAACTGGGCGACATTGCGGGCCGGGTAATAATAGAGCGCGATGCCGATAAGGGTGCTCTTGGGCTCGGCGGGTTTCTCCTCGAAGCTGGCAATTTCGCCGCTCGGCTTCAGCGCGACGACGCCATATTTCTTGGCTTCGGTGAGGCAGCCGACGTCGTAGATGCCGAGGACGGGCTCGTTCTGCTTCGCGCAGAAGGTGCCGAAGTCCTCGAGGCTTTGGTTGAAAAGGTTGTCGCCGGCCACCACGATCAGGCCGCTGCTCGCGAGATTGCAGCGGTTGATGACCAGATTGATGTCCCCGATCGCGCCCAACTTGTCCGCGTCGCTGGTCGAGCCGTCGTTGATGATCTCGAACGCGAGTTTGGCGTGGGTCTGGTTGTAATGATCGGCCCAGGCCTGGAAGTCCGCGGCGAATTTGTTGTTCGTGACCACGTACACTTTCTCGATGCCGTGGATGGGCGCGAGATTGTCGATCACCCATTCCATCATCGGCTTGCCGGCGACGTCGAGGAGCGGCTTCGCCTTGGTCTGGGTGAGCGGATAAAGGCGTGTCGCGTAGCCGGCGGCAAGGATGAGGATGTTCATGCGGCGCGTTATGTGCCTCAAGAGACGACGGGTGGCAAGTGTTTGGCAGGAGGTGTGTGTTTTCCCGCTGGACGCGACTGCTGGCCGATGAGTCCGACGGGTCTGACGAGTCCGCCCCGTCCGACACGTCTGCGCTTTCGAAAAAATCCTTGTCTCCGACGCGTGAAGGACTAGTGTTCGCACGAACATGAACCTCACCGAGCGTCAGCAGCAAATCCTCGACTTTATCGATCACGCGCTGGACCACGGGGGCGTCATGCCTTCGACGCGTGAGATTCAGGATCACTTTGGTTTTGCCAGCCAGACCGCCGCGGTCAATCACCTCCGCGCGCTGGAGAAAAAGGGCGCGATTCAGCGGCAGCCGGGCAAGGCGCGGGCCGTGGCGCTCACGTCTCACATGCAGCGGGAGTCGATCATCGATATCCCGGTTTACGGTTCCATTGCCGCCGGTTTTGCCGAGACGGTGGCGCAGGAAGATGAAGGCACGGTTTCGATCGATACGGAAACCCTCGGAGTGCAGAAGGGGCGTCGCGTATTTGCGTTGAAGGTGCGCGGAGATTCCATGACGGGCGCGGAGATCAATGAGGGGGACCTTGTGATTTTGGAAAACCGGGAACCGAAGGCCGGCGCGATCGTGGCGGCTCTGATCGACGGGGAGACGACCCTGAAGCGGCTGGTCCTCCAGCGCGGCCGGTATTTCCTGCGCGCCGAGAATCCGCGGTACCCCGATCTAATTCCGGCGACCGATTTGCAGGTGCAGGGCGTGATGGTGGCGCTCATCCGGAAGTTTCGCAACTGACCCGGTTCGTACACGAATGGTCGCGCTCGTCATCGAGTTCAGTTGCGTTGTCGCGTGGTTTCTCTGGCTGCATCGGCGCCAGGTGCGGGACCGGGCGCGCGCCCGCCGTTTGCCGTGGAGGCAGCTGCCGCTGGAGCTTGAGGACAGGTAGGGTGGGCGGAAGGGCTTCGCGCTGCGAGTCTTGGCTGGCGGAGCGGCTAGCTGCGTGAGGGGAAATAACCAGTATTCAGTATTCAGTGTTCAGCTCAGACGCGTGAGGACTCTTCTGAATGCTAATACTGACCACTCATCAGTCCGAAGAACTGGACGCCGCCATCCCCCTTCCACTATCAACCATCCACTCCCGTGAAGCTTCTCCTCATCGACGGCCATTATTACGTTTACCGCTCCTTCTTCGCCATTCGCGAACTGGCCAACTCCAGCGGCGAGCCGACGAACGCGATTTACGGGTTCATCAAGACCGTGCGGCGCATGGTGAAGGACCTCAAACCCGACCTGGGCGCGGTGATTTGGGACCGGGGCATGCCGAAGCGGCGCATTGAGCTTCAGCCAGCCTACAAGCAACAGCGCGAGGAAATGCCCGACAAGATGCGCGACCAGCTTGGCTTCATTCAAAAAATCGTGCCGATGCTGGGTTTCGGCAGTCTCGATCTGCCGGATACGGAAGCCGACGATCTCATGGCCTCCTATGCCGTGGCGGCCCGCGACCGCGACGATGAAGTGGTGCTGGCGACGAACGACAAGGACCTCTTCCAACTCGTGGGGGATCGCGTGAAGGTTTACTCGACGAACAAGACGGATCTCGCCGCGCCCTCCGATACCTTTGCCCTGCTCGGGGCCGACGCGGTGAAGAAGAAATGGAACGTGACCCCGCCCCAGATCGGCGAAGTCCTGGCGCTCATCGGGGACAGCGTGGACAATATTCCCGGCGTGGCCGGCTTGGGGGCGAAGGGCGCCGCGACGCTGCTCAACACGCACGGTTCGCTGGACGCCCTGCTGGCCGATCTCGACGCGGTGAAAAACGAACGGATGCGCGAAAAGCTGAAGGCGGCGCGCGCGCAGATCGAGCAGAACCGCGAAATGGTGCGTCTCGATCTCGACCTCCCGCTGCCGCAACCGCTGGACGCTCTCGCGATCCGTCCGCGCTACGCGGAACTGGTCCCGGAATTGGAATGGTGCGAATTCAAGTCGCTGATGGACGAGATCCGCGCGGACGCGGGATTGCCGGCGGCGGCCGCTCCCGCGCCCCCGGTGAAACCCGCGAGCGCACCGCCGCAGCCTCCCGCTCAGGGCGATTTGTTTGCGATGTAGACGAGGGCATTTATGATTGATGATTTACGATTGATGATTTCGTCGCGGCGCCACGTGGGGTGTTGATAGATTCATTTGGGCACAGATTTACAATCACTGGGCGCACTCTCCTTCCCGTCATTCTTGAGCGAAGCGAAGAACCTCTGATCTCTGCCTTTCCTCACCAGCGTGGCGTCAGATGCCGGAAGAGATCAGAGGTTCTTCGCTTCGCTCGAGAATGACGGGACACG
>Ga0070658_10000326_pt1 | contig 40784 bp, 33 predicted proteins | sample KBSC13metaG_FD_64664 | JGI IMG/M metagenome (GOLD analysis project Ga0070658, IMG submission 64664) | Corn rhizosphere microbial communities from Kellogg Biological Station, Michigan, USA - KBS C1-3 metaG | ecosystem: Host-associated > Plants > Roots > Rhizosphere > Soil ... | reverse complement strand
CGCCTCGATCGATTCCGCGAAAGCCACGATACCGCCGCAGGCGAGGGCGAACGCCTCGGCACCGCCTACCGTCTGAAAAGTGGCGAGGTCATTTACGTGCCGGATTCTTCTCCCCCGCAATAGCGGCGGGGCGATGAACGAGCGTTGAAAGTGACTATCCAGCGCCTCTCGAGAATGGCACGCTCCAAGGCATGTCCCCCAATGAATGCATCCTGTTCATCCTCATTTGGACGGCCATTCTCGTCGTTCCGCTCTGGAGCGTCGTCCGCGCCATGGGCGCTTTGTTTTCTTCACGATTGCGGCGACGGATCGAGGCACGACCGATTCTCCACAGTGTCCTATTTTTGCTTTCGCTGTCGTTTTTTGCCCTGGCGTTTGAGGCGCTGAACCCGCACTCCAGGCTTTTGGCTCGCCTGCCAACCGCCTACCAGGCGGCCGGCGGGGATCTTTATTGGCGGATGATGCTGCAAGGCACGGGGCGCGAGATCACCCGCCACGAAGGGGTGGTCTTCTACTTCCGCGGACATCACGGCCCAACGTTCTACAGCATCGCGGAGGCCGAAGTCATCCGCTCGCGTCGCGAGTCGCTTCGCGTTTTCACCGACAGGATCGCGTTTGACTACGCTGAACGCCAGGAAGAGCCGCTCGCCCGGCTCGGACTGCTGACGCAGTATGATGCCAGGACCATCGAATCATTCTGCGAGGGGTGGAGAGGAATACGCGACCAGTTTGAGTTCGATCCAGACGCGGATGCTCGCTACGAGCAGTACCAATGGACAAGGTACAAGTTGGAGCGGCGCTTTGGCGGCTTTGCGGAGATGGAGGCGCGGGAACGCGAGCGCATCACGCGCCGATACTATCGTCTGGGCGCCTGACATTCTCCCATTACGGTGAATACATCGGCGGGATATCGCCGTCCCGGCGCTTACGACTGCCATGAGCGACAAAGTAGCCTGGGTGCGAAAGAGTGCCTTCGAGTCCCTCGGCTCCTTCAACCTCGAACCTTCGCCCCTCGTTCCATTGCTTCGTCAGGGATTCTCTGACCCTGACCCCGCCGTGCGCGACTCCGCCTACTGGGGCTGGTCCGAGTTGTACGAACGGGAGAAACTGGACGATGAAGTCGTGGTTCCGCCGGTAATCGCCGCGCTCGCCGACCCCGCCGTGCAGATTCGGCTCAGGGCCGTCATCTCGCTGGGACGTATCGTCAATCTTCGCATCGAAGGGCGCCCACCAGATCGCGAGCGCTTTCCTCATCCACCTCAACCGAGTTTCGAAGAGTCCATGACCAAGGTGGTGCCCGCGCTCAACCGCGCCCTTTCCGACCCCGACCCGTCGGTCCGCATCCAGGCCGCTCACGTTCTGAAGGAAATCGCCGGATACACCCGTCGCCGGAATTGAGTTTCTTCGAAGCAGGACCGACGACTCATGCGAAGGCGGCTCTGGTCGCGGGAATTTTCAGAACCGCCCCTTCATCCGCACTCGAGACCATGTTCGCGTACCGTGCCAGATACCCGCGGCCCAGGTTGCGCACCTGCGGCTTCCAGGCGGCTTGCCGCTGCCGCAGCACGGCGTCGTCCACCCGCAAGGTCAACCGACGCTGCGGGATATCGATTTCGATCTCGTCGCCCTCTTCGATCAGGGCGATGGGTCCGCCGGCTGCCGCTTCCGGCGACACGTGCCCAATCGCGCCCCCGCGTGTCGCCCCGGAAAATCGGCCGTCGGTAATCAAGGCCACGGAGTCGGCCAGGCCCCGTCCCGCGAGCGCTGATGTCGGGGCCAGCATTTCCTGCATGCCCGGTCCGCCCTGTGGCCCCTCATAGCGGATCACGACTACATCGCCGGCTTTCACCTGGCCGACCAGGATGCCGATCCGCGCGGATTCCTCCGATTCGAAGATCACGGCCGGGCCGCGAAACACCATCATCGACGGCGCCACGCCGGCCGCTTTCACCACCGCGCCTTTCGGAGCCAGGTTCCCAAACAGGATCGCCAATCCACCGCGTGATGAGTACGCCTTCCCGTGCGGTCGGATCACGTCGGCATCCAGCACCTGTGCCGCCTTGATCGTTTCTCCGAGGGTCCGGCCGGTCACGGTCTGCGCCTCCAAATGCAACATTCCAGGTCGCGTGCTCAACGTCTTGAGAATGGCGGAGATGCCCCCTGCCCGGTCGATGTCCTCCATATGGTGAAGGCCCGAAGGCGCGACTTTGCAGATGTGGGGCACGCGGTCCGAGATGGCGTTGATCTCGTCCAGACGCAGTTCGACACCCGCCTCGCGCGCCACCGCCAGCGTGTGCAGGATGGTGTTCGACGAACCGCCCATCGCCATGTCGAGGGCCAGCGCATTCTCAAACGCGGCCCGGGTCAGGATTTCCGAGGGCCGGACGTTCTTTTCGACGAGTTGCACAATCGCGCGACCGGCTTCTTCAAAGAGCGCGTCGCGCCGGAGATCGGTCGCCAGGATGGAGCCATTGCCAGGGAGCGCCCAGCCCAGGGCCTCGCACAGGCAGTTCATCGAATTGGCGGTGAACATTCCCGAGCAGGAGCCGCAGGTCGGGCAGGCGTGACGCTCGACCTGGTCGAGTTGGCCTTCCGTGATCGAGTTTTTGGAAAGCTGCCCCACGGCTTCGAACACGGATGCCAGATCCAGCGCCTTGCCCGTCACGGGATCCCGGCCGGCCGCCATCGGTCCGCCGGAAACAAAGACCGTGGGAATATTGACGCGGGCCGCGCCCATCATCATACCCGGCACGATCTTGTCGCAGTTGGGGATGCAAACAACCCCGTCGAAACAATGGGCGCGGAGCATCGTTTCGATGGAGTCCGCGATGATTTCCCGGGAAGCGAGCGAGTATTTCATACCCCCGTGGCCCATGGCGATCCCATCATCGACCCCAATGGTATTGAATTCAAAAGGCACGCCGCCGGCCGCCCGGATGGCCGCGCGCACCTTCCTCCCGACCACGTCGAGGTGGGCGTGTCCCGGGATGATTTGGACGAACGAATTCGCCACCGCGATGAAGGGCTTGTCCCAATCGCTTTCCGACTGAATGACGCCGGTCGCCCGGAGAAGACTGCGGTGTGGGGCGCGCAAGGCGCCGCGTTTGATGGTGTCGCTGATGGCCATGGGCATCAATTACGTCCCGATCGGTCATGACACTATTACCGTTTTTGTCGCATCATGATACCGTATCGGTATGGACTACTCGTTGCGCGAACTGGAATGTTTCACCGCTGTAGCGGAGGAACTGTCGTTTACCCGGGCCGCGCAAAAGCTACACCTGGCGCAACCGCCCCTCTCCCGGCACATCCGGGCTCTGGAAGAAAAACTCGGCACGGTGCTCTTCGATCGCTCGGGAAGAAGGGTCGCTCTCACCGCAGCAGGAGCCGTCTTTTATGAAGAAACCCGGACTGTCTTGCCGCAACTCATCCGCGCCGGAGAAATCACGCGCCGGTTCGCATCCGGGGAGTCCGCGCGGCTGCGACTGGGATTCGTCAGCGCAGTGCTCAGCCCGGAACTCGTCGATGTTCTCCGGACTTTTCGGGAGCGGCATCCTGCGATCCAACTCATGATGCAGGACTGCCCGCCCGCCGAGCAGCTGTCCGCTCTGCGGAACGGGACCCTGGATGGCGGATTTATCGGGCTGCCACCGCGAGAGAAGACACCGGGCGTGCAATTCGTGCCGTGGCGCCGGGAATCCCTGGCCGCGTTTGTGCCGTTCGGCCATGCCCTGGCGGCCCGCCGCCAGATCGATCTACGCGAACTGGCCGGCGAAGCCCTGGTCGCCGTTTCGAGCAAAGCCGCTCCCGCCTTTGCCGCCTACCTTCGCGAGCACTGCGGCAAAGCCGGGTTCCGACCGCGCATCGTCGTGGAATCCCCCCGCGCCCAGGCCGTCGCCGTCATGGTCGCCGCCGGCACCGGCATCGCTCTTCTGCCCGCATCGCTGGCGCGCGTCGTCGGCGATGCTGCCGCAGTCATCCCGATCAAGAAAGCACCCAGGATCGCGCACGTCTTCGCCCGCACCGCGGGCTCCCCTTCCCCACCCATGCGACACTTTATCGACCTGTTGACTGCTTAGGGACAGTTCCGTCCGCCTTTATCATTTCCACGAACCGCTGCGCCATCGCCTCGGTAAACAACTCCGAGCCGGCGTAATTGAGATGGACCCAGTCGAGCCGATGATCCGCCATATAGAACTCCGGATATTTTCGCGGATCGGAAAAATCCAACACCTTCAAGGATTGTTCCTCCGCCTCCCGTGGCAGGTAGCGTTTGAGCGCGACCGTCGCCGGTATCATCATGATCGGCGTGATGTTTTCCTGCGCGAGCCGGTCGAGCTTCCCTTGCACGGCGGCCCAACTGGCGGAGTCCCCCGCATCGAAACGCTGCTCCGTCGCGAGATAGTTGGCGAACTGCTGCTCGTAGTTGAAGCGGCTCAGTCCGGACAATGCCGGTCCTCCCTTGGGAAAATCGTTGCCGTCCCGCAACACCCTCTTCTTCTGCGAGCCTTCTTCTCCGGGCACAGGCCGCCCAAGTTCCCGTCCCAGCAGAATCGCACCGTGCCCGAGGTTGACCGATTTGTTCAGGAATAGCGACCAGTTGCCCAACCAGTCGCCGAGCGATTGAAAACAGTCCCCCGTCGCGCCCAAAAAAGGCTTCGGCCCCCGCGCCGCCTCGGCACACTCCGAAACGAAACGGTTCGTCAGCAGCCGCATTCGCGTCCAATCGTGCCAGTAGATGGCCCGGCGCGTGCCCTCCAGGGATGTATAATTTCTGGAAGCGAGCGGCATCAGTTCGAGAATGATCCAGCGCAACCGCCGGTGCGGGCGCCGCAGCACTTCGTCCAAAAAGTTGCCGTCCTCCGGCGACATCATCGCCCAGACACCGGCGTTGAAGGATCGCACCGGGACCCCCTGCTCACCGGCGACCCGGTCGAAAATCGACGGCATCACCTGCCAGTTCACCTGGCTGGACCCGATGAAAATGACGTCGAAGTCGTCGCCATGTTTCGCCAGGTACTCGAGCTTTTCCCGGACGCGCGGCACTTCGGGAAAAGGCAGAAATCGCGTAAAAACCGCACAGCCAGCCGCGAGCATGGCAAAAAAGATGCAGGCATTCCGTGCATACGAGCCGGCGGAAGAACAGGAAGTGAATGGAGGGGCGGCACCGTCGCCCCCAACGGAACTCGTCACGCGTCACGCTAGCGAGCGATCATCGCCCCACAAGGGGTATTCCCCGCTCATTCTGCAACCGCCTTTGGAAGGCCTGAATGAATCACCGCCAGTTGACGGATTGACGCACGCACTTGCCCGGCACGGTGCGATGGAATTGCATGCCCGACGAGCCCACCTCCATCGATACCGTTTCCATCCGGCAAGAGGTCATCCGCCTCCTTGAAGAATCGGCGCGACTCAAGGAGCAAGCGAAGAAGAACGACGACGAGGCCGCCGAACTCCTCCAACTGGTCAGGCGCTCCGAGGCCCGGCGCAACGATTCCAGGCCGCCGCCGCCACGGCAAGCGGGTGCCACGCCGGCTCCTACCCCACCGCCCCCCTGATACCGCGTTCTTTTCGTGCGGGCTTCATCAGTTCTTAAGGTTCGATATGCGATGGATTCGGGATGCCCAACACACCCCGCCCGCACAACTCGGACGAATTGCGCGCCAGCATTGCGAGGCTGTCGAAGTATTCCGAACAGCTCCGTGAACTGGCGAGGAAGAACGACGAAGAAGCGGCCATCATCATGGAGCGCGTGAAGGAATTGGAACGGCGCCTCGCCGAGGCCGAAGAGCGCAAGGCCAGGAAGACCAGCGAAAAGCTCGGCTGATTTCGTGCCAAGCCCCACTTGCGGACTCCGCCCACCACGCGTTATGCAATGACCGCTTTGACGACCTGCCCCGCCACATCCGTCAGCCGGAAATTCCGGCCGTTAAAACGATAGGTCAGCCTCTCGTGATCGAGACCGAGCAAGGCGAGAATCGTCGCGTGCAGGTCGTTCACGCTCACTTTGTCCACCGCGGCTTTGTGCCCGACTTCATCGGTTTCTCCGAAGTGGACGCCGCCCTTCGCGCCACCCCCGGCGAACCAGGTGGTGAAGGCGTGCGGATTGTGGTCGCGGCCCGGAGTCGCGCCTTTTTGCGCCAGCGGCAGACGTCCGAATTCCCCGCAGCAAATGACGAGCGTGGACTCGAGCAATCCACGCTGCTTGAGATCGCTCAGGAGGGCGGCGATCGGCTGATCCGTCTCGCCGGCAAATTGCCGGTGGTTGCCGGCGATGTCCTTGTGCCCGTCCCACGACCGCTCGTTTTCCATGCCCCCGCTGTAGATCTGCACCATGCGCACTCCGCGTTCCACGAGGCGCCGCGCCATGAGGCATTGTTTCGCGAAGTGGCCGCAGCGCTTCTCGTCCACGCCATAGAGTGCGCGGATCTGCTCGGACTCGCTGGCCACATCGAGCGCCTCGGGCGCCGCCACCTGCATGCGATAGGCCAGTTCGTAGCTCTCGATCCGCGCCGCCAGTTCGGAATCCTTCTGCTCCTTTTCCAAATTGATCTCATTGAGCTGATGCATGAGATCCAGTTGCGACCTCTGCTGCGCCTCGCTCATTCCGGCATCGCGCGCGAGATTATTGATCGGCTGGCCCTGCGCATTCAGCGCCGTGCCTTGGTAAACGCCTGGCAGGAAGCCCGCGCCCCAATTGCTGGCGTGCCCCTTGGGCAGTCCACGGCCAAGCGTGTCGTACATGACCATGAATGCCGGCAGGTTCTGGTTTTCCGTGCCGAGGCCGTAGGTCACCCAGGCCCCCGCGCAGGGAAATCCCATGCGGCTCATCCCGGTATTGATCTGGAAAAGCGCGGGCGAATGGTTGTTTGTCTCCGTGTGGCACGAATGGATGAAGGCCATGTCGTCCACGTGCTCCGCGATCTTCGGGAAGATTTCCGAGACCCAAGTTCCGCTCGCGCCGTGCTGCTGAAAGGCGAACGGCGATTTCATCAGGCCGCCCACGTCATTCACGAAAAAGCCGGTGTTCTTGTCGAAACCAGGCAGATCCTTCCCGTCGTACTTTTCGAGCGCGGGCTTGTAATCCCACGTGTCCACCTGGCTCTGGCCGCCATTCATGAACAGCCAGATCACCGACTTCGCTTTCGCGGGAAAATGCGGCCGCTTCGGGGCGAGCGGATTGATCGCATTATTAGTGGCCGCCGCCTGCGCGGTAGGCGCCAGCAACCCCGAATCCGCAAGCAGCGTGGCCAGGCCGATCATGCCCGCGCCCGAGCCCGTGCGCCGCAGGAAGTCGCGGCGTGAACAAAAGTGCGGATGCGGCTGGGCGGGAAAATGAGGAAGTTTCATACTTAGTCCACGTAGAGAAATTCATTGAGGCCGAAGATCATCTGGCAGAGGTCGACCCAGGCCGTCTCAGGCGTTTGCCCGGCCTCGTAAGATTTCATCTGCCGCGCGAGGAAACCATTGATCGAATCCTCCTCCGCCGCTGTGGGGCCGCGACCCAAGCCTTCCCCGAATATCCTGGAGATGGCGTCCCGGGCCACGGGCTGGTCGGCCCTCACTCTTTCGGCCCACTGCTTTGCGGCCGCCCGCACCAGTTGGTTATTCAGCAGGAGCAGCGATTGCGGGGCCACGGTGGTGCTGGAACGCAGCCCCATGCTCTGCAACGTGTCCGGCGCGTCGAAGGTGACCATCATCGGCGGGAGCTGGCTGCGCTTGATCTGGAAATAGATCGAGCGGCGTTTCATCGCCGGGTCCAGCGTGCCCGGCCCGAACATCTGCGCGTCCAGCATTCCGCTCACCGCGAGAATCGAGTCACGGATCGTCTCACCTTCCAGCCGTTGACGCTGGTGATGGGAAAAGAGCACGTTACCCGGATCGGCGGCGCGTTGCTCCGGGCTCGTCAACGAGCTCTCCTGATAGGCATGGCTGAGCATCATCGCCTTGTGCAGCGGCTTCAGTCTCCACCCTCCCCGGATCAGTTCGCCCGCCAGCCAGTCGAGCAGTTCGGGATGTGTCGGTCTTTCGCCCTGCGCGCCGAAATCGTTGGGCGTGCTGACAATCCCCCGGCCGAAGTGATGCTGCCAGACGCGATTGACGATCACGCGTGCCGCCAGTTGGCCGGCGCCGGCATCGGTGTCCGTCAACCATTTGGCCAGGGCGGCGCGTTTCATTGGCGTTCGCGCGTCAGCAGGCGGCGGGACGTTCCAGCGTGACTCCTCCGCGCGGGTCAGCACCTGGAGGAATCCCGGCGTGGCTTCGTCCTGCTTTTGGTTTAGGTCGCCGCGTTTGAGCTGGAAAGTCTTCTCATAAAAATCCGGTCCCTGCGTGTGCAGGCGCACCGCCTTCAAGCCCTCGCTGCAAACCAGCGCGGTCACCATTTCCGGCTTGGGCTCGAGACGGGCGTGGGCCGAAACCGCCGCATCCAGCTTCAGCCACTCCGGATCCTGCGGACGATACCAGACGAGCAGCTTGTCCGTTTCGCCCGGCTTCCGCTTGTCGGGAGCGGTCTTCAAGATGCGCTGCACCTCGGCGATCGTCTGGCCGGTCTGCCCATCGGGGATCGACGGCTCGGGCGAATCCGTGATCGAGAGCCGCACGCGCCCCATGCCATGGCGCGCATTGTTTTCGAAGTGGAGCGTGAAGACCAGCGACGCGCCCTCCGCGAGGGTGAGCGGTTCAGCCAGCGTGAAGACCGCCGCATGGTCCTTACCAAACTGGGGATCAATGGCCCAGGCCGATTTCTTGTCACCATCGATGGCTGCCTTCACCGGCAGTCCCTTTTGCTCGAAGGTGGCACTGGCGCCGGCCAGTTTTACCGGGGTCGCGGTGCCATCCGCGGACATGAGCTTCACCGAGAAATCGCTGAGCGCAAAATTCCCATTCGGCGCGCGTCCTGGCCCGGACCGCACCAGGCCCTCGTGTTTGAGCGCCTCCAGCTTGACCGCTGTCAACCGGCCCGCCGGCACCGCCGCCGTGATCGTGTAAACGTCGAAATCCGGATTCGTCCCCGTGACCAGAAACGAACCGTCCCCCTGCCGCTCCATCGTCGCCCCGCCTTTCGAAACTGCCTCGCCGTCCTTGAGGATTTCCCACTTCGATGCGGCGACCTTTCCCCCGCCCTGCTCCCAGGCCGCGAAACGGGCGGGTAGCTGCTCCTTCTCGAATTTCTCCCGGGCGGCCACGAGAGGCGCCTGTTCGCGGTCCCACTGCTCCCTGGCCGGGCGGTACTGCGCGGGATTGAGGACGATGTCGTAGTCGCTGCGGACCGCCTTGGTAAAAGTCGAAATGAGCCGGTAGTAATCCGTCGTTGGAATGGGATCGAACTTGTGATCGTGGCAGCGCGCGCAGCCGACGCTCAATCCCAGGATCGCATTGCCGGTGGTCGCGGCCATGTCGTCGAGTTCGTCGTACCGCTCCTTCTCGGCCTGGTTGGCGGTGATCTGCGTGGCGTGCGTTCCGGCCGCGAGGAAGCCAGTGGCCTTCCACGCTTCCGGGTTCTCCGGCGCGAGTTCGTCCCCGGCGATCTGCCAGCGAACGAACTCATTGTAGGGCTGATCCGCATTCAGGGCCCGGATGACAAAGTCGCGGTAGTGATACGCATTCGGCCGGTCGTAATCCTGCTCGTAACCATGGCTCTCCGCGTAGCGCGCGAGATCCAGCCAATGCCTGCCCCAGCGCTCTCCATAATGGGGGCTGGCGAGAAGTTCATCGACCACTTTCTCAAACGCGTTGGGAGACGGGTCGCCGGCGAACTTCTCCACCTGCGCCGGCGTCGGCGGAAGCCCGATGAGATCGAAATAGGCGCGCCGGATCAACTTCTCCTTCTCGGCAGAAGGAGACGGCGCGATCCCCTTCTCCTCGATCTTCGCGAGGAGGAAGCGATCGATCGGGCTCTGACACCAAGCCTCGTTCTTCACCGCGGGCGTTTCCACTTTCGCCAGCGGCTGAAACGACCAAAACTTCCGGTCGTCCGCGGAGACCTTCGATTTATCGCGGCCCGCTTTTCCGGCGACGAGCGGCTTGGAAAATGGCGCTCCAAGATCCACCCATTGCGTGATTTTGGCGATCGCCTCGTCGGGCAGCTTGTCCGCCTTCTTCGGCATCTTCAGATCCGGGTCGGTGTGGCGAATCGAGGTGACGATCAAGCTCTCCGCGGACTTGCCCGGCACAATCCCCTTCCCCGTATCGCCTTCCTTCATCGCCGACTCGCGCGTGGTCAGGTCGAACCCCCCTTTGACACCCTTTTCACCGCCGTGACACTTCACGCAGTTCTCCGTCAGCAATCTGGCCACGTCGCTGTCGAAAAGCGCCAGACCCTTCGTCATATCCCCGGCATGATTCGCGGTGGCCGCATCCGGCGCGGCCAGAGCCGACGCGCCGAGGAGGAGCCAGGAGATTGGGATGAGGCGGAGGTTCATGGGGAGTATCTGGGAGAGGATGCCGGAAATTAGCGTTTCTTAGCAGAAACACCACCGTGAGGTTTTGTGAATCCAGACTCCGCGCGACCTGCGAGTGGAAGTGTGTCATGGACTTTCCGTTAACAGTCTTGCGATGGCGCTTCTCGCTCACGGTTCCGCCGCCGCCGCGGCAATTTCGGGATCGTTGGGAGCCAGGCGGGCGGCTTCGAGCAGATGCTGGCGGGCTTCCTCATTTCTCCCTTTGGATTTGAGCGCGAGGCTTAACTGGTAGTGGGCTCCGGCAGATCGTGGAACGTCGCGGATGATTTGGTCGAAAGTCTCGATCGCTTCATCGACCGCCCCTGTCTGCCGAAGGGCGAGGCCGAGTTGATACCGCGCGGTTAAGTCCGCGGGATCGTATTCCAGCCCCTTCCGGAACATGGCCACGGCTTCGCCAGGATGCCCGATCTTCACGAGCGCGGCGCCAAACTCCCGCCAAATCATGGACTGATCCGGCTGGATGCGCAGCGAAGCCTGGTAGTGTTGAATCGCCGAGAGCGGATCACCAGCCCGTGCGCGGTGCAGCCCGGCGTTGGCTTGCGCACAGGCATTGTCTTTTGTCACGGCGATCGTGTGTTCGAAAAGCGTGACCCCATCGAGCCAATAGGTCACCTGGTGCGCCGTCACTATTCCGCAAGCAAGCAGCACCGCTCCCGCCGCGGCGGCCAAGGCTCGCGAAGGTTTCGGCGAGCGATCCGCCAACAGCCAGGCGAAAGCGAAGAAGATGCCGAGTTGCGCGATGTAGGTAAATCGGTCCGCGCGCGCCTGAGAGCCCACCTGCACCAAGCCAATCATCGGCACGAGCGTCCCCAGGAACCAAAACCAGCCGATGAGCACGTAGGGTGAGGTCTTCCACATCCGCCACGCGGCAAAGGTGATCGCGACCAGGAGCGCCGCCGCCGCGGTCGCGAGCATGGGCTGGGGATCGACGGGATGCGGATAGAAGACACCCAGATCCATCGGCCAAAGGAGCTTGCCCAGATACGTCGCGTAGCTGATCAGCGCATTGCTCACGCGACCGGCGAACGTCACGGTCTCGAACGACACGACCGCGCTCGATCGCTGCGCGCGTAGCGCCAGCCATGAGGCCAGCACCGTGAGCCCGAAAAACGGCGCCTTTTCCACCGCGAGACGCCACGCCGGCACCACCCCCACGCGCCGCAACGGCCAGAAATCCAGGAGCACCAGAGTACAAGGCAGCGTCACCGCCATCGGCTTGGAAAGCAGCGCGAGGGCGGCGGAAGCCATGGCCAGCACCAAAGTCGTTGCCCGCGGCTTCACGGCGTAGCGGGCGTACGCGGAGATCGTCGCGATCCAAAAAAAGGCGCACAGCACGTTCTTGCGCTCGGTGATCCACGCGACGGATTCCACATTGAGCGGATGCAGACCGAAGAGCGCGGCAACGAAGGCGCTCGGCCACAGCCTACCCGTCATGGACCGCAGCGTGTAGAAAAGCAGGACGGTGCTCGCCGCATGCCACGCGAGATTGACGGCGTGCATGGCGCCGGGATTCAGCCCGAACAGGCTGACATCCAGCATGAACGAAATCCAGGTGAGAGGCACCCAGAGGCTGGCGCGGGGTTTTGTGAACGCGTCTGCGATCCCGTGCCAGGTGAGGCCACCCGTCACTCCCGGATTTTCGAAGACGTGGCTGTTGTCGTCGTAAACAATGAAGTCCGCCCGCACGATCATCGCATAGGCACAGACGACCGCGACGGTCAGCCCGAGGGCAATGTAGGCCGCCATGCGGCGTGCGGGCATGGCGGCTGGCAATGGAGATGAGGTGGCGGGGTTGGCCTCAGACATCGGGAATTGCAGCAGGAAACCGCAGAAATGACTTTTGGCCACATAAAGCCGCAAAACGCGAAGATAGAATTTCCGAAAATGAAGCGTGTAGATCACTGCGGCCCAATCCAAGTCGACGCGAGGCCTCGAAATTATGGAGTGCGCGCGATTCATCGCCGCTTTGGTTTGGCGCGGAGCGCCGCTGGGGAGCTTCGTGCCACGCCCGTTCGTAGCGAATCACGTCGCTGGTAGTTCGGCCAGCGCGGCTCCGCCGCAGACCAAAGCGGCGATAAATCGCACGCACTCCACACGCAGGCGCTTCGGTCTCGTTTCGTCCAATAGCCAAACGTGTATGCATCGAATCCGCCCCTCGTGCTCCACCACAAACTAATGCGGCCTCACCACCTGCCCTACCGGCTCGCTCCCCTCCGGGCACAAGGCCAGCCGGCCGTTCTGCTCGCCGACGTGCTCGACTGCCGGGAGCGGTTCGCCCAAAAAGCGCGCCCCATGCGTGGCAAATCGCACCGCATCCCCGCTGGAGAGCATACGCAGCCGCCCCGATCCGACGGGAGCCAGGCCCGGATGCCGCTCGCGCCAGGCGCGGAAGCGGGCGGCGAGTTCCGGCGCCGGGTTGAGCACTTTCACTTCAGGCGGAGTGAGTTCATGAAATGCCCGCTCGAGCAGCGGATAGTGCGTGCATCCCAGCACAAGAGTATCGATGCCGGAGAATTTCTCCAGGTAGCGCTTCACGGCCAGGCGCGCGATCTCCGTATCCTCCCATCCTTCCTCCACCACGGGCGCGAGCAGCGGCGCCGCCACCTCCGTCACCCGCACTTCCGGATTCAGCTTCCGCACTTCTGTGCGAAAGGTGTGCGACGCCACCGTGCGCGCCGTTCCGACCAGGCCAATATGCCCGCGCGTCTGCGCCACGGCCGCCTCCGCGGCGGGGATGGTCACCCCGAGAATCCGCCGCTCGTCCGAGCCGTACCGATGCTGCAAGTGACGCAGGGCGACACACGACACGGTATGGCAGGCCACAACGATCGTGCGGCAACCTTCCGCAAAAAGGCGTTCCGCGCACTGCTCCGCAAAATCCAGGATGGTATCCACATCCCGTCCCCCGTAAGGCGCGCGCCCCGAGTCGCCCAGGTAAACGTAGTCGAGTTGCGGCAAAGCGCGGCGCAATTCGCGGAGCACCGTCAACCCGCCGTAGCCGCTGTCATACACGCCCACCGGGCAGGGACTGGCATAGGAAGACTCGGGGGCCATGAGTGGGGTGGAGTAATCAGTGATCAGTTCTGAATGAGTAATCAGTCAGAGAACGCGCCGCCACGGAAAACTGATCACTGCCTACTGATTACTGATTACTTCTCCCCCTCAGTTCCCCGGCGCGGTCGGGGTGATCACGGTTGGCGTCTGGGGATCGGTCTTGCTCGGGGTGGCGCGCAACATCGGCGAATTCGTTTCCACCCGCGGGCCCTCCTGGCGGGCGGCCACTTCGCCAATCTGCGTTCCGACGGCGCGCCGATAGTTCTGCACCGCCTGGACCACGCTCGCGGCCAATTGCTGGCGATAGGCCGGTGTGGCGATCAACCGGGCGTCGGAGTCGTTACTCAGGAAGCCGCCTTCGATGAGCACGCCGGGAATCGTGATATCGCGGATGACGACGAAACGCGCCCGCTTGATCCCACGATCGGGCATCCGGGAACGCATCACCATGGCCGCGTGCGTGGCGGTGGCCAGGGCGATATTCTCCGCGTCGTTCACATGGCCCGGACACGGATCGAGGTCGGAAATGCGCGGGCCATCGGCCATCATCGACGGCACCCCGCGGGGAGCGAGGGTATAGGTTTCGAGCCCGGTCCCCGCGCCACCGGAATTGAAATGGATGCTGATGAAGAGGGCGTTCGGATACTGATTGGCGAATCGCACCCGATCATAGAGCGGCACGAAGACATCGGAACTGCGGGTCATCGCCACCTTGTAGCCGGCCTGCATCAGGAGCATGCGGGCCCGCTGGCACACATCGAGGGAGTAATCTTTCTCGAACCCGTAGCTGCTGGGGGCGCCCTTGTCGTAACCGCCATGCCCGGCGTCCAAGACGATGGTATCGATCCGCTCCGCGCCTTTGATTTTGCTCGGGCGCAACACCGGCTCGAGGACCTTCGTCAAGTCCATCCGCGAGAGCCACAGCCGGCCACCTTGTTCCGCGATGGGGTAGCTTAAGTTAAATTTCAGCCGATTGATGTAAAACTCCACCGAATTGGCCGACCCCTTCAAACTCCGCGCCCCGAGTTCCATAATCGCGTCGTTTCCCTCCCGCTGCACCTTACCCAATCCATAGAAATCGGCGACATCGTCCAGCGGCACGTAGTCGCGCCCGCCGATTTTCATCAACGTCCACTCAGCGAAACTGTGTGCGGCAACGCACATCAAAAGTGCGATCCCTACGGCGAAAGCCCTGCGCATGGGCGCGCACACTAGCTGTCGAAGGTCCATTCGCAAGTGATTTTGCTTATAGTTGGGAGCCGCGGACAGATAATTTCCTCTGCAACCCACTATGGAGCGATGCTGGAGAAGTACACCGGAATGCGGGCATCGACCGCTTGTTTCTCATCCACGCTCAGTTCCTCGTATTTCTTGCCGGCAAACACCCGGGCCAGGATTTCCCGCGGGTCCAGCTCGCGCTCGGAACTGAACACGGGGCGGCATTCCACAGGCCAATCCTTCAGCGGAAGCGTCCAGTGAATCTCCCCCGCTCCCGTGCGCGACACGGCACGCAGCGCTGCCTTCCCCGAATCGGTCGCGGCGATTTCTCCCGGCTCAATCTGAAAAGTCGTCACCCCCAGCCGGAAACTCCCGCTGACGACCGTCAGCGGTCCGTCTTCCGGGGCTGCCGTGGCCTCGATGACGAGATCCGCCGGAAAATCCGCCGCTTCCTTGCCGTAGAGTTTCCTGGCATCGAAAAACTCGGCCGGATTGAGATTTCGCACATGGAGGGAGCGACTCCCATCCGCATTGGTATCGATCTCCACCTTGCCATCCGCCGTACTGAAATGAAACGCGGGGGCCTTCACTTCCGGCACGAAAGAATAGTCGAGGGTGAAATCGATCGGCTGAAGGATCGCTGGATGGAGCAGCGGCTCCACCGTCCCGTTCAGCGTCTTCTGGTAAGTAACGGTCTCCTTGCCGACGGGAACGGTGCGCCCCGGGACCGTATGCAGCGTCAAGCGATCGCTTTCCACCACCAGTTCACCCGGTTCCACGCTGTCCTTCGTCATCTTGAAACCCGTCCACGACACCTTCGGAATCGACAGCCGGAATGGCGAGTGGCGATTGGTGATCAGCACATCCTCGACCAGCACCTGTTTCACCTCGATGCTATCCATGCCGAGATCGGTCGCCGGCGATGAGGAACTGCTGGAACTCGAATAGGGTCTGTTGCCGGGCGACGAACTGATGGTGGTCGTTCGCGTGACAGGCCCGAAATCCGCGAGGTCGATGTGCGCCTTCTTCACGCCCACATCTTCGATCACGATGCGTTTCGTCGCCTTCGCATTTGCCCAGCCGTTGTATTTGACCCGCAAATCAAGGATCTCCGATCGATTCGCCGGGTCGTCGCCCCACGTGATGGATTTCACACTCGGACCCGTCGAGAGATCCCCGGAGATGCCTTCGATCTTGATGTTCGGATTCGCCTTCTGCACGAGGCTGGCCACGAACCGAAACGGCACCGCGGTCCCCACGAAGACGTGCCGGATCAAGAGGAGCGCCACAATAGCGAGCACGACCAGGACGACGAGGATCACCAGGCAGCCATAACGCCGCAGCGACAGCGGTCCCGGTTGATGGAGGGGCGGAGGGGTGGAATCCATGAAAAGTCAGAAGGATGAAGGCAAAAGGATGAAGAAGATGGGCGATTGCTTGTACGGAGAACGAAAAGCCAAATCCAATCCTTCCCTCGCGATTCTTCATCCTTCATCCTTTTCCCACCACACCATGGATTCCAAAACCCGTCACTTTCTCTTCGAACTTCTCAACACCCCCAGCCCCACCGGGTGGGAAACCGGTGGCCAGCGGGTCTGGGCCGATTACGTGCGCGGCTTCGCGGATCGCGTGGAGAGCGATGCCTATGGCACCGCCTGGGCCACGATCGAGGGCGGCAGCGGGAAGAAAGCGAAGCGCGTCATGCTCGAAGCCCACGCCGATGAAATCGGCTTCATCGTCAAGCAGATCACCAAGGAAGGTTTTCTCCGGCTCGACCGGGTCGGCGGCAGCGACACGGCTACGGCGCGCGGACGCCGCATCCGCTTGCTCGGGACCAAAGGCCCCGTGATGGGGATCATCGGCAACACCGCCATCCACCTTCGACGTGACGGTTTGACCGACGAAAAAGCGCCCAAGATCCACGAGCTTTATGTCGATGTCGGTGCATCCAGCGCCGAAGATGTGGCCAAGCTTGGATTGCGGGTCGGCATCCCGGCGGTCTATGCGGATGGCGCGGAGGAATTTGGCGAAGGCCGCATCGTCGGCCGGGCGCTCGACAATCGCCTCGGCGGCTTCGTCATCGCGCAGGTCCTTGCCCGCCTCGCCAAAAAGGGGCGCAAGAAGCTCCGCTCCACGGTGATCGCGGTCAACGCGGTGCAGGAGGAGATCGGCGGCAACGGCGCGCGCATGGCCGCCTACCGGCTGAATCCTGATGTCTGCATCGTGCTCGACGTGACCCATGCCACCGACACCCCCGGGATCGAACACGCCGTGCATGGCGACATCAAGCTCGGCGCCGGCCCCTCCATTACCCACGGCACCTGCAATCATCCCAAGGTTGTCGAGCGGCTGCTCAAGGTTGCCGGCGAGGAAAAGATCCCGATCCAGCACGAGAGCAGCAGCCGCTATAGCGGGACGGACACCGACGTCATCTTCAACGTGCGCGAAGGCATCCCGAGCGGCCTCGTTTCCTTTCCGTTGCGCTACATGCACAGCGTCGTGGAAATGGCCGACCTCGCCGATGTCGAAAAGACGATCACCCTGCTCACCGCCTTCGTGGAGTCCGTGGGCGACCATGATGATTTTGCGGTGAAGATTTAGCCTATACCCAAATAGGATTTAAACGCAGAGGCTCGGAGCAGCACAGCCGCAACCCAAAAAGGCGGACGACCGCAGGGGCCCGGAGAAGAGTGAGAGGGCCGCTTCTCGCCCGAAGCCACCGGCCACCGCAAGCACCTCGACCGCCCCCGCGGAGGCATGCGCTTCGCGCAGAGGAGGTAAATTTTGGCGCGTTCAACCGATGTTGAATTCTCCTCTCTGCGTCTTCGCAGTGCTATTCTAAGAATCTTCGAGATCGACGTAGATTCTTCCAGGCACGACAGGCTGGACGCGTGATCGAAGTCAAAAGCCCTTTTGTACTTACGCCGTGGCAAAGTGCCGGAATGCCGCTAATCTCGGCTCCATCCCCAAACCGATGCGCCGCCCGCACACCCCATTTTCTTGGACCGCAGCCATCCTGCTTGCCGCCGCGGTGTCGGTAAGCAGCGCCTCGGCGCAGTCTGCCGCCACCCTGCCCGCACCGTCTGGGCAGGTCATCACTTTGGAAGGTGACCAGGGCATCTCCATCAACAGCTTCATCGGCGCGGATACTTTCTACCGTGCCGGCGTCTTCGGCCAGGGGACGGTGGTCGCCAATGTGGAGGCGGGCCTCGTCTGGAATGGTCACGAGACCACATCCACGGTCCAGGATTACTACACGGCCCCGGGCGCGGCGGGCGAGTTCGACATGCATGCCACGTGGGTGGGATCGGTCCTGGCGAGCTACAATCCGAATGCCGATCCCAATAATTACCCGTACTACCAACTCGGCATCGCACCCCTGACCCAACTGAGCTCCGGGGCCATCGCCACGAACTGGACGGACGCCGAGTCGTTCAACGTCACCTACAAGACGGTCTACTCCGCTTACAATCACTACTTCACCCGCACCACCACGCATAATATCGACTTTGGCGGCTTCAGCATCGGCATCACCGGACCCACCGATGTGATCAACAGCAGTTGGGGCTTCACCGACCCTACCGGCGCCGATCCCATCACCAAGGCGATCGCCGGTTTCGCGCGGGCCAATCCCCTCACCACCATGGTCGCGGCCGCCGGCAACGCCACGACCCCCACCAATCTCACCAACAATGTCGGCGGTCCCGCGTCGGGCTTTAACGTGATCTCCGTCGGGGCCGTCGGGAATGGCACCAACGACTTCACCACGATCGCGGACTTCAGCAGCCGCGGCCCGCAGGACTACTACGACCCCGTCCACGGGTTGATCCCCGGTGTCCGCGCACCCGTCGATATTGTCGCGCCCGGCACCACCCTGGTGGCGGCATTTTATGGCGGGCAAACGGGCGGGAATGGCGCGACGCTGGCCAACACGCAGGCGGATCCATCCAGCGGCGCCAACAATTATTACACCCTGGGCCTGGCCGGCACCAGTTTCGCCGCGCCGATCGTCTCCGGCGGAGTGTCGCTCTTGAAGAGCGCCAGCTACCTGACCGGCCTCGGCGATTCCTCGCGCGATACGCGGGTCATCAAAGCCGTCCTGATGAACTCCGCCACCAAGCTCCCGGGCTGGGATAACGGCCAGCACGTCGATGCCAATGGCACCATCGTTACCACGCAAGCTCTCGATTGGTCTCAAGGCGCGGGCATGCTGAACCTCGACCGCGCATTCAAGCAATACCTCTCGGGAACCCAGGACGTGCCGGGTAACGGCGGCGGCGCAATCGCCAACACCGGCTGGGATTTTGGGTCGATCGCGATGAGTTCCACGCCAGGAATCATCGCCCACAACGACTACCCATTCACGTTGACGCTCCAGAGCGGCAGCACCCTCGACGTGACCTTGAGCTGGTTCCGCAATTTCGGCCTGCCTTTCTTCACCGACAACGCCGACCCCGACCAGCAAACACTCGACACCCAGGACCTGGGATTCGCGAACCTGGCCCTGGAGATTTGGAATTTCGATTTCACTAAACTCTACGCCACGTCCGACAGCCTTTATAACGACACGCAGGAACTGGAGTTTACTCTGCCCGACACTGGCGAGTACGAAATCCGCGTGACCTATCCGAGCCAGATGTACGGGACGCCGGTGGAAGAATCCTACGGGCTGGCTTGGGATGTGGTGCCTGAGCCTGGAACGGGTGGGCTTGTCCTCATCGCGTTGGCGGCTCTGTGCGGCTGGTCGCGCCGTCCCATCCGGATGCTCATGCTCCTTGCGCTGGCCATCTCGCCCGCCCTGCTTCACGCGCAGCCGGCACCCTCGAAGGAGGCATATGACAAAGCGATGTCCGAACTCGCCGCGGCCAAGGACCCTTACACCCGCTGGTGCGCCCTCAATCACGCGGCCAAGGAAAGCTTCAACCAAGGCCACGACGCGGAAGCCAAGGCGCTGGCCGAAGAGATGGAGACCCTTGCTCCGGCCTACAAGAATGACTGGAACTACGGCAATGCCATCCAGGATTTCAATATTGTGCTGGGCAGGCTGGCACTGAAAGCGGGAGACATCGACACGGCCCGGGACCGTCTGTTGGCCGCCGGCCGTTCAAAAGGCAGCCCGCAGATGAATTCATTCGGCCCGAATTTATCTCTGGCCAGCGACCTATTGGCCAAGGGAGACAAGGCGATCGTTCTCGAGTACCTCGAACTGGTGCGGAAGTTTTGGAAACTGGAGCACGGCAAACTGGACCAGTGGAAGAAGGATATTGAGGAGAATCGGGTTCCAGACTTTGGGGCGAATCTCGTTTATTGATCTGAGGCTGCGACACACCGTTTGCATCTTGCGCAGATTTTTGGGGCAACGAACTCGCATTCACTGGGTGCGCTCCTTCCCGTCATTCTGAGCGAAGCGAAGAACCTCTGATCTCTTCCGGCATCTAAAGCGATGCTGGTGAGGAAAGGCGGAGATCACAGGTTCTTCGCTTCGCTCAGAATGACGGTGTTTAGGGCACTCACCAGGCGGCACAGGCGCACCGTGGCTGAAACAATCGTCGCCGAGGTTCTCCTCCAGTGCGCGCCCGGCGTCTCAATGCCTTTGGTTGTGACTGTGCCATGCCGAGCCTCTGCGCTAATTCCATTTCTGTATTCACACTAATTCCTTCACGATGCCATTCGCCAGGCCGCCTTGGAAGTCGCCGGGCACAGCCATGCCGACCCGGTCGACGACCGTTTTCCAAACATTGGCCACCGGCACATCCTTCTGCACGAGATGGCCCTGGTGCTTCACTCCCAGCGCTGAGCCGCCGCACAGAATGAGCGGGAGCATTTTCGAATCGTGCGCGTTCGGCCCACCGTTCGTGGTGGCCCAGGAGGCCATCGTATTGTCGAGCAATGTCCCTTCGCCTTCCTTCACGTCCTTGAGCCTGCCGAGGAAATAGGCCCACTCGCCGAGGTAAAGCGCGTCGAGTTCCCGCCATTGGGCGATCTTATCGTCCTCCTGGGCGTTGTGCGTGATCGTGTGCAGGTCCCACTTGCTCTTGGTCTGGTAGCCGTAGCACCGGGCTTCGTCGCCCTCGGTGCGGGGGATGTGGCTCACCGCGCGCGTGCTGTCGGTCTGAAAGGCCAGCGCAATCATATCGAACATCATTCGCGTGTATTCCGAGTAGCCCCGTCCATCGCTGGCGATGCGATCGCGCGGCGAACCCTGGCCGAAATCGGGGCGCGGCACCTTCGGCTTGGGCCGGTCGATCCATTCGCCCTCCACCTTGATGCGCTCCTCCAAGTCGCGGATGCTCGTAAAATATTGTTCGAGGCGCTCCCGATCAGCCGTGCCCACCTGGCGCTGGAGCGCAGCCGCTTGTTCCTTAATGGAATCGAGCAGGCTGGCCCGCTGCGCCATCGCCTGCTTGGCCGCCGCCAGTGTCTTGTTCTCCTCGCTGCCGAAAAGCTTTTCGAAGAGCACCTCAGGGCGATTCTCGGGCGTGATCGGCGTGTGGTTTTTGCTCCACGAGAGCGTCGTCGGGAACGGCCCGCCGAAACCGGTCTCCCGCACGGTGCCGAGCACGAGGGAAGGAAAGCGCGTCGCGCTGCCGTGATGCATCGCAAGTTGCTGGTCGACCGACATGAGCGTCTTCGCATTGCGCACGGTATTGACGCCCGTGAGAAGGCAGCAGCAGGAGCCGTGGCCACCCGTAAAAGACGTGAGGCCCGTCATCAGTGTGCACTCCTCCTTGAACGGAGCCAGCGGCGCCAGCGAGGGCGTGAGCGTATAGTTCTTCCCCGTATCCGGCGGAGTGAAACCCGTGATCTCCACCCCCAGCCCCCAATACGTGAACATCGCGCGGCGCGGAATCTCATGCGCCGCCATGGAGCCCGCGGTGGTGATCGACTTCGCGTTCTGGCTCATGGCCTCCAACCAGGGCAGCGCAACCGTCGCGCCGATTCCCTTCAAGAAAGTCCGGCGGGCCATGCGCCAATTGTTGGTTTGGATGTTCATACTCGTTATTTGGTTTGGAAATAGTTACTCGCCACCGTCGCTTGAATGATCTCCTGGAAACGGTACTCGTGCTGCGCGGCGTGGGTGGTGATTTGTTCGACGGTCAAATGATCGCTGTAGCCGACGGGCCGGCCGAGGGCGTAGCAAAGCAACTTCTCGGTGAAGCCTTTCACAAAGTTCTCCTTATTGTCGAGGAGCGCGGCTTTGAAGTCCTGCACGCTCTTGAATTCGCGGCCGCCCGGCAGCTCGCCGCTCACGTCCAATTCCGGCGAGTTCTTGTCTCCTGTCATACCCTCCCCGTTCTGGCGGTCGCGCCACTTGCCTGTGGCATCGTAGTTTTCCAGGGCCATGCCGAACGGATCAACCCGGCTGTGGCAACTCGCGCAGTTTTCCGAGAGGCGATGTTCGCTGAGGCGCTCGCGGACAGTCCGGGGCTTCTTGTCCTTGAGGGCCGGCAGGTCGCCAGCGTTGGGCGGCGGGGGTGGCACGGGTTGATTCCACAGCGTGTCCAGCACCCAAGTCGCCCGGCGCACGGGCAACGTGCGCGTGCCGTCGGCGAGATAGGTGAGGATGCCCGCCATGCCCAGCACCCCGCCCCGCCGGTGATCGGCAGGTGCAGCCACCCGCCGAAAGTCGTCCCCGTCCACGCCTTCGATGCCGTAGTGCCTGGCCAGGCGCTCGTTGACCACCAGGAAGTCGCTATCGAGGAAATCCGTGATGGGTAGATCGTGCTGGAGCACCTCGCGGCAAAACTCGAGCGGCTCGCGCCGGGAGCTATCGCGCAAGGCGTCGTCGTAGAATTTGTAAAAAGCGCGGTTTGGCGGATTGCCGTTTTCGAAATTGCGCACACCGAGCCATTGCCCCGCAAAGTTGCGGACAAACTCCCATGCTCTCGGATCGGTGATCATCCGCTTCACCTGCGTGCGCACTACAGCCGGATCGTGCAGCTTGTCCTGCGATGCGAGGCGATACAGTTCCTCATCCGGCGCGCTGCTCCACAGCAGATACGACAGCCGGCTGGCGAATTCCCAGCCATCCACGGGCTGCGGTCCTGAGACTGGCCTGGCCGCGACTTGCGATGGCAGCGCCTCGCTGCCGAGGTACAGAAACTTCGGCGAGCACAAAACATTCTTCACCCCCTCGCGCACCGCCGCGACGAACGTCAGATTGCGATCCGCCCTGGTCTTGAGGGTCCAGGTCACCACCCGGTCCAACTCCTCCGGCGTCACTTGCCGGCGGTAGGCCAGCGGGAGGAATTTCGCGAAAATCTCGCGCAGGTATCCCTCGTCTTCGCGCTCCTCGCCCGCGAACAACAGCGCCTTGCGGCCTTGGGGCGGCCACTCGACGATTGGCCCTTCCCACTCCATCTTGCCCAGCCAGAGCCGGGGGCGTTTGGCGATGTCGAGCTTCGGGTTATAAACCCAATAAGGGCCTTCAAAGGTTTGCCGGTTCTCCTTGGCCGCGGAGATCGTCTCTTCCAGCTTCTTTTTCAGTCGCTCGATCTCCTCCGGCGGCTTCTTCTCACTCTTGGCCCTCGCGATGTCGCCCCCGACGGTGACCTGCTTCCACTGCACGTCCCAATAGGCCGGATTGGCAATGGTCGCCTCCTTGCGTTCGCCAAAATCCCAGGTCACCCGGAACTGGCGATTCATCCCCGGTGGACCCACTTGCAGATACATCAGGAACTCATATTCCTTCGGCGCATTGAGCGGCGCGTCGATCACCATGGTCTTCGTTACTTCGACGGGACTGGCCTCACCATAGGTCACGGTCAGTCGTACATCCTTTTGCGCCTCCTGGTCGGCGCCCGCAAATGCGCCTGCCTGCACACGAAAGCGATACCAGCCATCCCGCGTCACCCCTTTCCGCGCCCAATCATTCGGAAAGAACCGGCTGCTGCCGAGGTACTCGATTCCGCCATTCTTCAGCGTCCAATCAAACGGCCCGTGCGGCACGTAGCGCCTGTCCTTCGATCCCCACTGATCGAAGTTCGGCTGCGGAATCCAGCTCAGCGGCTCCGCGAGCTTCCCCGCAACCCCGGGCACATTGGTTTCCACAATCGCACCCGTCTCATCCTTGTAGGCCGTCATGAGGCCGTGGACATAGCGCTCCGCGGTGCCGTCGTAGGTCAGCTTCTGGACCTTCGGCTGCTCATTGAACACCCCATCTTCGAGCACCATGTCGGCCACGGCCATGTAGCGATCAAGTTGCCCGTCATCCATGAAGAGACTCGCCGCCCCGCGATCAAATCCGCCGACCTTCCCATCGGCGGGCAACTCCTTCTCGATGCGCCGGGCAAAGCCTTCCTCCAGCGAGAACAGATCGCGCACCGTGTTCGCATACTCCACGCGGTTCATCCGGCGCATCGGCACCCGCCCACCCGCGCCCTGCGCCGCCTTGGTCGTTTCGTCGAGTTGCTTGGCCACCCACGAGGCCACGGCAAACGCCTCCTTCGGATCGGGCCGGGACTTCTTCTTCGGCGGCATCTCCCCGGAGTTGATCTTGTCCATCACCTCTTTCCACTGCCCGGCATTGTTGCCCGCCGCGAAATCGGCCGTCAGCAAATCGATGCGAAAACCTGCCCGCGCCTTGCCGGCATCATGACAGTCCAGGCAGTGCGACTCGATAAATTCGCTCGCCTGCTTCGGCAACTCGGCCGCATCGGCACGCGCGAGCAAGAGCACCGGCCACAGGAGACACAACGTGCGATGGGTCAAAAAAGGGGAATTCATTCGGGCTGCTCGATCTGAAAAGGGGCATTGCGGGGTGCCAATCAGTTGGCTGCAAACGCATTGCCCTACCATTGATCCGTGAATCCGATGAATACTTATGTTGGAATCGAACGCGGCTTCCCCCGTTCCTCTGTCTCCTACCCCTATGGCGAGTGCGTTGTGAACACCGCAATGTCGGGTTCGGTCGCCCAGTAACTGGAGTCCCGATCGCTTTTCCTGACGGCAGGGACAGCAATGCGCACGCCGCAGGAAGTTTCCCGGGCCAACCAGGCGAGTTCCACAACGTCATCGTGGGAAGTCACCGTAACCTTGCTTCCCAGTTTGGCGAACCCGGGAACGGCCGACAATTCCGCCCACCGGCGATCGTCGTTTTCGTGTCTGGCGGGCCCGTAGGGGAAGGCCTCAGGGCCGGTCAGTTCGCGCCCGCGCAGTTCAGGCTCCCGGTCCCACAGCGCTCTGGCCGTTGCAGCCACGGCACGCAACTGGTCCGGCTTCATGGTGGAGGAGATATGCATCCGTAGCCCAAGAAGAAATGGGGAGGCTGGTAGCAACAGCGATGGCAGATAACCGACGCCGACAATACCCGCAATCGTGGCAAGAGCCGCTCGCACGAACTTGCGGCGAATCAGCGCCCAAGCGCTAATCAGCAACGCCGGCAATCCGAAGACGAATGCGACAATCGCCGCCAGGAACCAGCCCAGAATATCTCCTACGACGTCACACGCGTATCCATCGGAAAATCTGATCAGATGAACCAAAAATGCGCCGCAGGTGGCAGGTACGGCGCTGGCAATAAGATACCACTGCTTGGGTGCCATCGGCTGGCGCTCATAGTCCTGCCAGTCCCGTCGTGGGAGCGCGCGCAACCAACTCACCGCCGTAGGCGGAGGGGCCGGCGCCGGTGCATCGTCACCAAGGGGAACAGACATCCCAGGAATCTACCTGCGGCGGCCGCTTCTGCAAAAAACGGCGTCCCACCGGGCTCACTCCGCATGATACCCGCGCCACACCCACACAAGGGTGTCGGCCAGCGTCTGCTCGAACACCCGCTTGTCGCAGTGCCCGGTGGCCTGGCTGAAGATGAAGCGTTGGTGATACCCCTTCGCCTTCAGCGCCGCCGCCGTGCGCTGGCCGGCCATCGGCCAGTTGTGATAGGTTTCTTCCGGATCATTCGCACGGATGTCTTTCTCAGAGACGTGTGTGAAAATGCGCAAGGGCTTCTGCTCGCTGTTCTCGATGAGTTTCATGCCGGAGTGATATTCCCATGCGCCGAGCGGGAATTTGGCCTTCTCCGGCGCGTCATCATCCTGCTGCGCAACGAACGTGCCGGAATACGCGATGATGCGCCGGAACCAATCGGGCCGGAACCACCCCATGGTCAGCGCCGCCGCGCCGCCGGAACTGCAGCCGATCACCGCGTGCCCCCACGGGTTTTCCGTCAGCGCAAACTTCGGATAGGCCGCCTTGATGTCCGCATTGCTCAGCACCGCCGGCAACACTTCTTCGTGAATGAACCGGGCCAGCCGGTCCGACATCGTGTCGTATTCCAGTCCGCGCTCGCTCTTCTTGCCGTCGTTGCCGCCGTTCTCCACGGCGATCGCGATGAAGGCGGGCAGCACACGCTTCGGGTCCTTGGAAATGGTCAGGTTATCCAGCGCGTTGCGCACCGCGCCAAGCTGTCCGGGGCCATCATGAATGATCAGAAATGGCGCTTTCGTCCCGTCCTTGTAGGCGGCCGGCACATAGACCGAAATCTTGCGATCCTTGCGCACCGGCTTCTTCGCGGTATCGAGCGTCTTATCGTCGCCGGGGAAGATCTTGCTGTTCGCCAGCGGCATCAGGAACTCGAACGACTTGCCCTTGGGATTTCCACGATCGGTCAGATCGGGATCGATCTTGTACTCTGGACCAATGGTGAAGGAGCCATCGCCCTCCGTGCCCGGATTCTCGGTGTAAGTGCCCGCGCCCCGCGCGGTAGCCGCGAGAAGCCCGACGGCGAGGATGAGAATGGGAAGGCGGAGGATGGTGGACAAGCGAGAGCGCGGGGTGGGCATACGTGGGGGGAGGTTGGGCGGCGAAGGTACGAGGTCGGGAGGAAGGGCGGCAAGGCCAATTGCGTCACCCAAAAATCCCCCATCGCAAATCCCAAATTTCGCGCCACATTCGTTCGCATGCTCTCCGCCCGAATCCTCTTCACGTCGATCGCCGCCGCCGGCATATCGTGCCTGTCCACGGAACCCGCGCGCGCAGCGGGAGCAAAACCGGGGACGGTGCCGAAGCCCCCGGCGGAGAAGTCTCCCGCGGAAAAGCCCGCGCCGGAAAAGGAAAAGAGCGTCGCCGATATCGCCGCGGCCATTAGACCCTCGCTCGTGAAAGTCATCCAGGAGGGCCGCCAGGGCGTGGAAGGTCTCGGCAGCGGTTTCGTCCTGCGCGAGGACGGCCTCATCGCCACCAACCGGCATGTGATCGGCGAGGCCCGCCGGATCAAGGTGGAAACGAGCGACGGCAAGGTCGAGGAAGTGACCGAGGTCTATGCCAGCGACGTGCGTCTCGACCTCGCCATCCTCCGCATCGCGCGGAAGGACCTCAAGCCCCTGCCCCTCGGAGATTCCGACAAGCTGCTCCAAGGCGAACGCATCGTGGCCATGGGCAATCCTGAGGGACTCGCCTTCAGCGTGGTGGAAGGTGTCATCTCCGAGCCCAAGCGCGACGTCGAAGGACTGCCGATGATCCAGCTGGCCGTCCCCATCGAGCGCGGCAACAGCGGCGGTCCCCTCCTCGACCGGCAGGGCCGCGTGCTCGGCCTGCTCACGCTCAAATCCGCCCGCACCGAGAACCTCGGCTTCGCCATGCCGGTCAATGAACTGAAAAAACTCATCGAGAAACCGAATCCGGTCCCGATGAATCGCTGGCTCACAATCGGCGTGCTGAATCCCCGCGTGTGGAAGCCCGTGATGGGCGCGCAGTGGTCGCAGCACGCCGGCGTGGTCAATGTGCAGCAACCGGGCGATGGTTTCGGCGGACGCGCGCTCTGCCTCTGGAAGGCCGAAAAACCGGGCACGCCTTTCGAGGCCGAAGTGGCCGTGCGGCTCGATGACGAAGCGGGCGCGGCGGGCCTCGCCTTCTGCGCCGATGGCGGCGAGCGCCACTACGGCTTCTACCCCACGGGCGGCAAGCTACGCCTCACGCGTTTCGACGGCGCCGATGTCTTCACCTGGAAAATCCTCAACGAATCCGCGAGCGACGCCTACCGGCCCGGCGAGTGGAACACCTTGCGCGTGCGCGTGGACGCGGAACACATTCGGTGCTTCGTGAATGGGCGCCAGGTCTTCGACCAGGACGACCATGAGCTGCGCGGGGGCGACGCGGGCCTCTGCAAATTCCGCGGGACCCAGGCCAGCTACAAGGGCTTCCGCCTCGGAACCGATCTCGTGGAAAAGCCGGTCGACCCCGCGCTCGCCGATAGCCTGCGCAAATCGATGGAGCAATTCCTCGCGGGCAAAGACACCCGGGATAAGGTCATGGAGAGCCTGCTCGCCGATCCGGCCCTCGGCCATCGCGTACTCGACGAGCGGCGCAAGGCCCTGGAGCAGAGCGCGGCCTCCTTGCGCGATCTCGAGGCCGACCTGCATCGCGGCGCCGTGGGCCGCGAATTGGCCAGGCTGCTCGCGGAGCCGGACGAGAAGATCGACCTCATGCGATGCGCCCTGCTCGTCTCGCTCCACGACAACCCCGACCTCGACATCGAGACCTACCTCCGCGAATTCGCCCGGATGGTCGACGAACTCAAAGGCGATGCCGAGATCGCCAAAGGCACGCTGCCCGCCGTGCGCCGCCTGACCAATTATCTCTTCGAGCAAAATGGCTTCCACGGCAGCCGCAACGACTACGACAGCCGTTCGAACAGCTACATCAATGAAGTCATCGACGACCGCGAAGGGCTGCCGATCACCCTCTCCGTCATCTACCTAGAACTCGCTTCGCGCCTCGGGGTCAAGAATGTCGCCGGCATCCCCTTGCCCACGCGTTTCATGGTCGGCTACCGGGAGAAAGCGGAGGGAGAATTCAGCCTGCTGGATGTCTTCGATGGCGGCAAGCCACTCACCCTCGCCGAAGCCAGGGAGATTGTCTCCCCCGACGGCAATATCCCGACGGAAAGCACCAAGGCCGCGGCAAAAAAGGAGATCATCCTGCGCATGATCCGCAACCTGCTCGGCCGCGCGCTGCAATCATCCGACGCCCCAAAAGAAGCCGGGCCCTATTTCAACCTCGTGCTCGCCATCGACCCGCAAGCCTTCCGCGAACGCGTGACGCGCGCGCGGCTCCGGGAAGTCAGCGGCAACCCCGAAGGCGCGGCCGAAGACCTCGCCTGGGTGCTCGAGCATCCCCCAAAAGAACTCGACGCCCCCCAGCGCCTCGCGATCAAGGACTGGCTCGAAAAGCTGCGGGGGCAGTAGGAAGGGCATGCTTCTCACGAAGCTGCAAAAGTGGGATCACGAACAAATCTAGAATCACTATGCGCGCCCCCCTTCCCGTCATTCTGAGCTTGCGAAGAATGACGTGTACGGAGCGCCCGCCAGATGGCACTGGCGCAATGTGGCTGGAGGGTCGTCACCGCGATTTTCTCCATGTCTCCGCGCGTGGCTCCGACCCCTTCGCGTCTTCACGTTCGTCGCGCTCCTCACTTGCGCCCGCGCAGATGAAACCACCGCCAACTGGCCCTCCTTTCGCGGGCCCAATGCCGCCGGCGTGTCCGATGGCCAGTCCCTCCCAGACCGATGGAACGCCGAAACCGGCGAGGGCATTCGCTTCCAGGTCGAGATCCCCGGCCTCGCGCATTCCAGCCCCATCGTCTGGGGCGACCGCCTCTTTGTCACTACCGCCGTAAGCAGCGAACCCGACGCCTCCTTCAAGCCCGGCCTCTACGGCTCTGGCGAAGCCTCCGCGGACCGTTCCGTGCAGGAGTGGCAGATCCTTTGCCTCGACAAAAAGAGCGGAAAGCTCCTCTGGCAGAAAACCGCGACCAGAGGCGCTCCCAAGGACAAGCGCCACATCAAATCCACTTACGCCAACTCGACCCCCGCCACGGACGGAAAAGTGGTCGTCGCACTCTTCGGCTCCGAAGGGCTCTTCGCTTACACGGTTGCCGGCGAGTTCTTGTGGAAAAAGGATTTGGGCCGCATGGACGTCGGCGCCTACGACCTGCCGAGTTACGAATGGGGCACCGCCAGTTCCCCCATCATCCACGACGGTAAAGTCATCGTGCAATGCGACCAGCAGCACGGCTCCTTCCTCCTCGCGGCCGATCTGCAAACCGGCGAAACCGTCTGGAAAACGGAACGCGACGAACTCCCCTCGTGGGGAACCCCCACAGTCTGCCCCGGGAAAGGCGGCGAAGAACTCGTGACAAACGGCTCCAACTTCATCCGTGGCTACAATCCCGCGACCGGCGCGGAACTTTGGCGCCTCGGCGGCAGTTCCAAGATCACCGCGCCTACGCCCGTCTTTGCCGAGGGACTCATCATCGTCTCCAGCGGCCGCGCCCCCGAGCGCCCCATCTTCGCCATTCGCCCGGGCGGCCGGGGCGACATCACCTTGCGCGACGGCGCGACAAGCAACCAGTCCGTCGCCTGGAGCAAGACGCGGCGCGGCGGTTACATGCCCACGCCGCTCATCTACCGGAATCTTGTCTATGTCTTGAACAACGACGGCCTCCTCGGATGCTACGAACTGCCGACGGGCACCGAGCACTATCTCGACCGGATCCCGCATCGTTCTTTTGGATTCAGCGCCTCACCGGTGGCCGCCGATGGGAAGATCTACCTCGCCGGAGAGGACGGCCTGGTCTTTGTCCTCGAGGCGGGCCCGTGGATGAAGCTGCTCGCTACCAATCCCGTCGGCGAACCGCTCATGGCCACCCCCGCCCTTTCCGGCGGCACTCTCTACCTCCGCGGAAGCAAACACCTGTTCGCGATCGGCAATGAGTGAGCAAATGGGCTTCGACTTTGGGAAGGCGCCGGAGCCAGCCAAGGCTCTGGACGAGTGGCGTGCAGAGCGGCACAGCCAGATTGAAGTGCTGGCCCGGCGTAGCGGCTTGCCCATCGGACACGAGGTGCGGGTCCAGTTGGTCAGCGGAGTCTTGCTCGAAGGCCGCCTGCTGCTCGCCGAAGACGAGCTCTGGCCCGACCAACGACGCTCGGTGCAACTCCGCTTGCAAATCGGCCGGGCCGATTTCCTGACGGCAGAAATAGAGTCATGCGTCCGGACCGATTAACCTAAGACAAAAGCGGGCTTCAGCGTGTCCTCCTGCACTACGATGAAACTGCTTGTCACCATTCTCATTGCCCTTCGGTTCGCCGGCACCTCGCTTGCAGGGACCTGCGATGTCCGTCGCGGCACGATCGAGGTTCCGGAGGATTTCATCTTCGCTCATACCGGCACAAAGGACTCCTTCATGGGCACACTCACCCGGAAATCCGACGGCTTCTCCATCCACTTCGACGTGGGCGGAATGGCGGGGGTCCACATGCATGAAGGCAAGCAGGCGCAGTGCACCTTCTTTCGTAAGCAGCGGGTTGGCGAGTTGCCGGCGGTCACCGGAATCGAGCCCGTCGCGAATGGCCAGCGCATTGCCATTTCGATTGGGGAACCAGCAAAAGCTCATCAGTCCCCCGCCAATTTTTGGGCCGACATCACCCAGCCCTCCGACATCGCGGACTTCCTGCTCATCGTGACCAGCTACCGCCTCAAACCGCATGAGCCGTGAAAAATCTCTCGCACCCAAGCTCCTGCTTGGGCGCGCACTGTCTTCGAAGCTCCGCTTCGACGGTGGTGCATCTTGAGCCAGAGCCTGATCAAAGTTCGTTTCGACAGGATGTCGAACCAGCGAGCCGGAGGCACGCGCTGCCCGGAAATCTGCTGCATCGCATCGTCTCATCATTCATGCTTCCGCTTTTCACCCCCATGACAAAACTCCACTCCCTTTTCGCCGTCCTCATCTTTGCCAACGTCGCCAGCGCGCCCCATTCCTTTGCTGCCGATGAAGGGAAAGAAACACTCACCTTCCACACCGACTGGAAAGGCGAACGCATCGAACTGCCACCGCGTTTTGCGCCGGCGATGACGCTCAAGGGCATTGAAGAGATCCGTTTCGCGCCGGGAATGTTCGATGCCAAATCCGACGCTTTCTTCACGTATGCCTTCGTCTTCTCCGTTCCGAAAGAGCAGGAGCTAACGCCGGAACTGATCCAGAAAGAATTGCTGGCCTACTATCGTGGCCTCGCCGAAGCCGTTTCAAAAGGCAAGGGCCGGCCTGTGGATGGCGGTAAGTTTACCTTCGCCATGCTGCCGGCGAAAGACGCGACGACCACACCGGAAAAAATCCCGTCCTCCACAAAAGTTGTCCAGTACACCGGCGAACTGAATTGGATCGAACCTTTCGCCACCGCGCAGCCTCAGGTTCTGCACTTCGAAATCCAGGCATGGGCCGATCCCGCCACGGGGAGGAATTATCTCTTCGTCTGCGCCTCGCCGAAGGTCCCCAGCGAAACTGACGCGACGTGGAAAGAACTCCGTCAAATCCGCCGCACTTTTGAGGTCACGACCCAATGATCAGACTCCTCTTTCTGGCTGGCCGCGTCATTACGCAGCGGGCCGTTTGGCAAAATTGGGACTGGTTTTTTTGCGCACGGCCGCGGCGCCGGTGGCAAGTCAGCGTCCAAGGCGGCCACGCGATGTGCGGAGTTGGCTACTTCTGAACTATGCAGGCATCCCGACGCCGGGACCTTTGACATCATCAATCAGACCCCCGCTAACATCCGGTAATTTTGCGAGCTGTCATCGTCCGCGCGGCCTTCGCTGATCATCGCTGCCTCGGGATGTGTCACCACAGCACCAGTGTCATCTACGCGACAGGCGCGTCCTTTTCGAATACACTTCTTCGCTCTGGCTGATCTTCTTTCCAGAGTAAACCCTCTGTGGCACGCGGAAAGCAATAGCGGTCGAAGTAACCCATAAACAGGCTTCGTTTCTCACGCCAATCGCCATGATTAAGCTCGCCGCACTCGCTTTCATCCCCGCCCTGGCCGCCACGTATTACGCCCACCAAGACCTTCCATCGGCCAATCCGCCAGCTTGGGTGGGAGTTGAGGAACAAGACCGGCAGTTTCTCGCCGCTCTCGCCCATCCGGAGCCCAACTCCAATCCGACAGGCAGTGTAGCGAGCGCGGACCGTGCGTTTCTGGCGAATCTGGAGTTCGACGACCATTTCGCGAACGCGCGGGCACAAAGGGATTTGCCCGTATTGCGCGCGATTCCTGTTGAGCATCCCGCCGCCGCCCCGGTCGCGAAGGTAGTAGTGACTTCTCCGCCTCCGCCTGCATCGCCATCAGGAGAAATGCCTGAGATTCGCCGGGCGATACCGGTCGTCGCCACATCAGAGGAAACGCCCGAAATTCGCCGCGCGATACCGGTTGTCGCCACGGCAGCTACAACGCCTGCAACCCCCACAAATCTACGGAACGCGTTCCACGAATCGTTTGTCACCATGATCGAACCTGAGGGGCGCCGGGGAACCGCGGGGAATCAGCGACGGGCATCGATCCTGATCACGGGGAATGAAGTGATCGTCCGGCCATAGTCACCGCCTTGATGGTGACTATTCGCGGCCGATGCCAATCCTCTCGTTCCAAAGGGTGAAGATCTGCCGAACGCGGCCCAATGAGGACCATGGATGGTTTTGCACAAAGTCTCAGCATGGCCCGCCACCTGCTGAACCCGCCAATCAGTGCGTATCTATACCGACATCAATCTTGAACTGAAGCGGGTCATTGTCACCCTGGCGGGCGCCGTGGGTCTCCACGACATTCACGAAATCATGTCCACGTCGGAAAAGGCGCAGATCACCTCGTTTCCCGCGCTCATGGATGCGCGCCAGGCTCACGTGCGTTTTTCCCCGGAAGACCTCGCGCAAATTCGAGGAAACCTCCAATCACTCACCCAGCGCTTCCGTGTCGCTCCGTGTGCAGTGGTCGTGTGCGACTCCACTTCCCTGGCCAATGTGGAGGCGGCCAGTCTCGTCTTCGCCGGCCTGGTCCGCGTCGCCGGGTTCTTCGATAAACGCGAAGCCGAAAGCTGGCTGGGCTGGGACACCGCCGCAACGTAGGGCGCATTACAGCGGCTGGAAATCGCTTCTGAGTTGCTGACTTACCGCGCTACGGCCAATTCGGCCCCTGTCACCCGCCCTGGCTTGCCGCCGTCGTTCCTCGCCATCCGAGGGCCTTCCTTCATGCACGTATTATTGTCGCCGTGCAGGGCCCAGGGACCGCGCGGCACCTCTCTCGCATCGACAAATTTCCAGTCGGTCACATCGGTGCTTTGCAGCCCCAGATAATCGCGCACCGCCGGGGATACATCCAGGCCGGCCCCCTGGTTGAGGTTCGGCTTCGGCCGCTCGTTCCCGAAAACATACTGCCAGTGATCCGTGCGGAACGGCCCGCAATCGCTCCATTGCGCATACGCCACTCTTCCCGACCGGCTCCGGATCATCACCCACCGATTCCGGCACACCGACTGCCCATCCCGTTCATACGCGTCCTTGAACCAGGGAATCACGGCGCGCGCCTCCGGCTTGGTCGTTCCGCGCGTCACGTCGTTGTACGGCAGCGCGCAGTAGAAATTGTTCTGCCGCGGCGTAAATGCCACCGGGATGAAGTTCCGCCGGTGATCGGGGTCCGGGTTGTCGTAACCCCCGTAGCTGCGCGACCACGCCGCGTCCCACGAGCTGGCGTAGTTAGGCGTAAAATTGTGGCCACCCGAAGGTTCGCCCACCCAGAATACGGTCGTCACGATTCCATTCTTCCACGGATAGCGGGAGGATCCGTACGTGCTCGTGCTCGCGGTCACGCTCGTGCTGGTGCTGATGATCGTGGTTCTGGGCGTGATTTTCGTGACTGTGGTGGTCGTCGCTCCCGAGGCCGGCGCCGTGGGTGCCGCAGTCGAGGTCCGGGACGGATTGGATGGGATCGCCTGAGACGGCCCAGTGGCGATCTTGGGCGGACGTGAGGCGGACCCCAGCGCCTCGGCCGCCGGAACCGAGAGGGAGGCTGTCTTCTGCGCAGATAGCGTGGCGGCCGGCGTCCCTGCTTTGGCGATCGTGGCCGTTTTCGGAGCAGGCGTGGCGGCCGAAGCGACCGTCTTGGCGGGTGCAGGCGTCGCCGGCGTTTTGGCCGCTGGCGTGGCCACAGGTTTCGCCTCGGCGATCTTGTCACCGGCGACGGCTTTCTTCGTCGTCTCGGTCGATGGAACCTTGGCGGCCGCGGTGGCACTCGCGGCCCCGGGCGAATCCTTGGTGACGTTAGTTGTGCTGCCCTTGGCCATGGCGTCCTTTCCGGTCCGCGTTTCCGGAGCGGGCGTGGCCGCGGAAGCTACCGGCTTTGAAGGAGCTGGCGTCGACGTTGCCTTGGCGGGCGCCGTTGCCGCTGCCGGTGAGGCCTCGGCAATTTTTTCGCCGATCGATCCCTTCTTCCCCGTTTCCTTCCCTGCCGCCGTGGCAGCCACTCTACTGGCACTCGTGGTCTCTTTCGCGGCCGTCGCTTTGGAAGCCGAATCTTTGGTGGCTGGCTGCTCGGGAGCCGGAGCCGCCGCCGGACCCGACGACGCTACCCTGGCTGCGGGTGTCGCTGGCGCCTTCGCCGTCTGCGCCGTCGCGGACGCCTTGTCCCCGGAAGCGACTTTATTCGCAGCGTCTTTCGTAGTTGATGCCTTCGCCGTGGCGGCTGCGGCAGTTGCAGTTGTCTTCGAGGCGGATTCCTTGCCGGTCCGCGAATCGGCAGCAGGCGTGGGCGTTGCTGCGGAAGAGGCCACGGCCCTCGCGGGAGGGGACGTGCCTCCGATCTTATCCCCAGAGGCCGCTTTCTTCGAAGACGCCGCCTCATTCTTCGCGGTATTCGCGGTGGACGCCGTTTTTCCCGCGCCGTCCTTGGCATTGGCCACAGGCTCCTTGGAGCCGGAATCTTTGGTCACAATGCGCGGCTCGGCAGCAGGCGAAGCCGCCGCAGCCTTTGGCTTGGTCGTTGCGGCCGACTTCTCGCCTGAAGCCGCGCTCTTTGCCGCAGTCGTTTCCGCAGGTCCACCCTCCAGCGAGCGAAGTTCCGGCGCTCGGGCCCTCAGAAATTGCAACCGCTTTGCATAGTCATCTGACGTTGCGGCGGTCGTGCCCGTAGCCGCTCCTGTCCCCACCGTCGTCGTTTGTCCGCACAAGAAACCGTTCGCGAGCAAAAGCGTCGCGAAAATCAGAGGCGTCAGATTCACCAACCTTGGGAAAGGTCGTAACTTCATTCGTCGGGGACTGCGCGGCTTGTAACAGGTTCCACAGAGAGCACAAGCCTTTCTCTCTGAGATTTGAAAACTTGTTCCACAGATGAGCTTGAACCGTGCTCGATCAGCCCATTTCACTGCTTCCCGACTGCGAGCACAAAGTCCACCAGCTCCTGGCATTCAAAAAACGACGGCGACACCTTGTGCCCCTCACCCGGAATCACCTTCACCGCGATCTGCCCTCCGCCCGCTTCATACCGCTCCTTCAGCACACGGGTATTTTCATCAAACGGCACCGTACCGTCCGCATCGCCGTGCACGACGAACATGGGCACCTTGTTTGCCAGCAGCCCCTGCAAATTATCCACCGGATTAAGCTCCTTGAGCCGCCCCATCAGTTCGTCCTCCGTCATGGCGAAGTCGCTGAGGGTCGCGGCTTTGGAATTCTTGAGCGGCCAACTCGCCAGATTGCACACCGGGTAGATCCCCACAAACGCCCGCACCTTCTCCGGATTTCGCACCGCCCAGGCCAGCATCATCAATCCGCCCCGGCTCTGCCCGAGCAGGATCGGCTTCGACGACCAGCCGCGCCGGACCATCTCCTCATAAAATAGCGAAAACTTCGCCGTGCTCCCCGGCGCGCCGCGCACCTCCCCGAGATCGAATCCCGCGATGCTGATCCCCGCGCGCATCCACCCTTCAAAGTAGACCTTTCGTTGCACGATCGAAACTCCGCCCAGGGTTGGGGCATACCAGACCCACGGCTTCCCCGCCGCCGGCTCCGGCGCCACCCAGACAGTCGCCTTATGCAAGTCGATCTCAAAAGTCTCCGCCACGCGCGGCAGCGGCTTGTCGTCCGCAGCCACCGGCAAACCGGGCAGCAAGAGTATGGCGAGCAGAATGGGCAGCAACGCGAGTGGCTTCATAAGGGAGGAAAGTCGGGCGGTTGATATTTCGCCCATGTGCGGAAACCAATCGTAAATCATAAATCCTAAATCATAAATCCCAGATGCTCCGCCGCACTTTCCTGACCCACAGCCTTGCCGCCACGACCGTTTGCCTGACCTCTCGAATATTCGCGCAGGACCCAACATCCCCCGCCCCGGCCAAAGACATCCCGCCCGTCCCTCCCTTCAACGCTTTCTCCCGCCTCAAGCGCAAACTCGCCGCCGGGCAATCCGCCACCCTCCTCCTCATCTCCGACAGCACCGGCTATCGCGACATCTCCGGCACCCGGCGCTTCGTCCGCTGGCTGGCCGGGCAATATCCCTCCCATCACACGACGGAACTCTATTGGGCCGAATGGGAGACCAAAGCCCCAACCGGCCCGCGCAATTATGGCGACCAGCCCATCGTCATCTCGGAGGGACAACCCGCGACGCCACCATCATCGGCCAGGGAACCCGCCACCTTCACCTTCCTGGACGCCGTCCTCCCTGGCGCCGTTGCCCAAGCCATGATCGACGGCTCGCGCTGGGACCATATGATCGCGCCGCTCCACGGCCAGGCCCCCGACCTCATCCTCTGGAACCACGGCCACAACCATCAAGCCGCCCTCGCGCCGAAGGATTACCCCTACGGCCGCGGCGCCTTCCTCGCCCCACTCGGCCGCATCGGGCTCGAATTCCCGAACACCCCCAACGCCGCCATTGTCCAGAATCCGTGGCGCGACAATGATGGCTACGAACGCGTCCGCGATTGGTGGCTTTCCGCGGCTGAAACAATGCCCGCGCTGACCCTCGTCGACGGCTATTCCCCATTCCTCGCGGAGAAGAAGAGCCCCGACCTGTATCAGGACAACGTCCACCCCAGCGCCCGCGGCTACGAACTCATCTACCAGCAGCTCATCGCCGCCTGGCAAGCCACCACCCCGGAACAGGAAGGAAAACCGGTCGCCACCGCCTGCTGGGCAAATCTCCCGGCTGACCAACCGCTGGTCGCCGACGGCGACCTCCACGACTGGCCCGAAGGCCAGCCACTCCCCACAAACTGGCGCCTCATCCACAACGCGCAGGCGAGCAAGGACACCGGGCACACCTTTCGCGGAGCCCCCTGGGCCCTGGCTCTCACCGGCACCACGCAAAACGACGGCCTGCAGATCAGCATCACCAGCCCCACCCTGGCCCGAGTCCGAGGCAAGACCGTCAGCTTCGCCCTCCTCTGCTACGTTCCGCGCGAAGCCGATCAGGATATCCAGGTCAAATTCACCACCAATTCCAGCGACCAGGTCACCGGCTCGATCCAGTTCGCCCGCGAGAACTGGAAATGGATCGTCATGGCCGGATGCATCGTGCCTCCCGAAGCCACCCTGGCCTTCGTCGGCATCTTCCGCTCCTTTGCCAAACCACCCAACGAAGTCCCCTTCTACATCCAGAAACTAGTCATCATCGAAGGCGATAGCCCCAAGGGCGGCATCGCTATCTGAGAACATCCGCCCAACTCTTGAAACCGCTGCCCACCGAACGATCTCGCCGCGCGCTTGCGTTCTAGTAGTCGCCGCTGCTGCGGCGCTTTCGGCGGGGGGCGAGGGCGGAGCGTTGCGGGTCCTATCAATGAGTGCGCACATGGCTGCCAAAGCGACGCACTCCAAATGCTGCCGCCAACTCGACCGCGCCTCTCGCAAGTCAAACGGTTCCAGGTCAGAAACTCTCTGCGTCTTCTGCCTCTCTGCGTATAAAAATGCCGTGCCGAATGGCCAAGAGCCGTTTCGGAAAGGTCAGGACCCAAAGTCCCGAAGCGCCTGTCGAATGGTCGCGGCTCCACCGCATCGCGATCTCTTACGTCGCCACTCCCGAATCCGGCGGTGTCGCCGGTGCATCCGTCGTTTTCTCGAGCTTCCGAGCTTTCTTCTCTTCCTTTTTCGCCTTCTTTTCCATGTCACGTTTACGTTTTTCGAACTGGTAGTTGGGTTTGGGCATGATTGATTAATTTTCTCCCACCGGGTGGATCCCGGTTTTGGAGACGGCACATCCTCGCATGCCGCGTCCAGATGTAAATACGAATGCCCGCCCGCACCTTTACCATGCGCGAATTGAACGAGTCCGCCCGACATCCGTGAAATCGACGCGCGCGGAAATTCTGTCACCTACCACGCGATGTCGCTCCTGAAATCCCGTAGGCCATCCGGATTGCCGGGCAAGCAAATGACCGCTTGAATGTCATCCGACATCCCATGACCACCGCATCACCATCCGCCGCCAGCATCACTCCGTCCTCTCCCCTTTTGCTTTCCCCCTTCGACCTCCGCGGCCTGCCGCTGCGCAATCGCGTGGTCATGGCGCCGCTGACCCGGGCGCGGGCCGGTCGGGAACGGGTGCCGAATGAGCTGATGCGGGAGTATTACACCCAGCGCGCTTCGGCGGGGTTGATCGTGTCGGAGGCGACGACGATTTCCGAGCAGGGCTTTGGCTGGGTGGATTCGCCCGGTATTTACAATGACTCCCAAGTGGCGGGTTGGGCCACGATCACCGCGGCGCTCCGGACACGCGGCACGCCGTTCTTTCTCCAGCTCTGGCACTGTGGACGCGCGTCCCACAGCAGCTTCCACGGCGGACAACCGGCGGTGTCGGCCTCGGCGATCAAGATCAATGGCGACAGTATTCATACGCCGATCGGCAAGCAGCCGTATGAAACCCCGCGCGCCCTGGAGACGGACGAGGTGGCCGCGGTGGTCGTGGACTACCGGCGGGCGGCGGAGCGGGCGAAAGACGCCGGGTTCGACGGCGTGGAGATTCACGCGGCCAATGGCTACCTGATCCACCAGTTCCTCGACTCGAAGACGAATCACCGCACGGATCAGTACGGCGGGAGCGTCGAGAACCGGTATCGCTTCCTGAAGGAAATCACCGAGGCGATTCTATCGGTGTGGCCGGCGGCGCGGGTCGGCGTGCGTCTCTCGCCCAATGGGGATTTCAACGACATGGGCGCGCCGGATTTCCGCGAGACATTCACATACGCTGCGGCGCAGTTGAACGACTATGGATTGGCGTATCTGCATGTGGTCGACGGCCTGGCTTTTGGCTTTCACCAGCAAGGCGAGCCGATGACTCTCCGGGAATTCCGCCAGGTCTTCACCGGCCCGCTGATGGGCAACTGCGGCTACACCCAGTCCACGGCCGAGGCGGCCATCGCCTCCGGCCAGGCCGACCTCATCGCCTTCGGCCGCCCGTACCTCAGCAACCCCGATCTCGTGGAACGCTTCGCCCACGGCTGGGAACTCAATCCCCCCGCCGACATGACGGCCTGGTCCGCCCCGACGGCCGCGGGCTACACCGACTTCCCGTTCCATCAGCCGCAAGGCTGATCACCGCAGAGGCCCGGCGCGGCAAAGCCGCAACCGAAGGAGAATGGCCGCAAAAAGGCGCAAAAGGCTTAGCGCGGCGGAGCCGGGCAGCCAAAGAAGTTTTGACCACGGATTTCACGGATTTGAAAGGCCTGGTCCGGCGTTCCGCCGGCTGCTGCGCGGATGGATTGGATACGAAGAACGCCCGTCGGAAAACACAAGCGCGCCTGCGCCATTCTTCATTTGTTGCTCACCGCCGTTCGCATCCCCGCATTCGCGGGGACTCGCTATCGCCTTGCTCGCCCGTCCTCCAACCCCCGCTAGTCCCCTCCGCCTCCTCGGACCTGTCGCTCCGCTCCAGTGTGTCATCTGTGAAATCCGTGGTCCTCGTCCTGGTTGCAGCTCTGCTGGGCCGGACCTCTCCGGTTCCTCTCGAAAGGTCGCGGTCAAATCCTGCGTACAAAAACAAGAAGTTGTTCCATTGCAGTACAAAAGGGCTTTTGACTTCGATTTCGCGTCCAACCTGTCGTGCCGGAAGGACCACGGATTTCACGGATTGCGCGAATGAAGAATGGCGCAGGCGCGCTTGTGTTTTCCGACGGGCGTTCTTCGTATCCATTCCATCCGCGCAGCAGCCGGCGGAACGCCGGACCAGGCCTTTCAAATCCGTGAAATCCGTGGTCAAAACTTCTTTGGCTGCCCGGCTCCGCCGCGCTAAGCCTTTT
>Ga0070658_10000325_pt1 | contig 40812 bp, 31 predicted proteins | sample KBSC13metaG_FD_64664 | JGI IMG/M metagenome (GOLD analysis project Ga0070658, IMG submission 64664) | Corn rhizosphere microbial communities from Kellogg Biological Station, Michigan, USA - KBS C1-3 metaG | ecosystem: Host-associated > Plants > Roots > Rhizosphere > Soil ... | reverse complement strand
CTTATCGACCGCTAAAACGGAGATGGCGCGTCCTCAGTACTCTTCCCCCCGATGCGAAGAAATGCCCGGGCACTGGTGGCCATCGATCGTCGTGTTTTCCTGCTCGCACTTGCGGCCGCCAGCGCTCTCGCCCGTGCTGGGTACGAGGCGCCGAATCCAGCCTATTCGCCGCCGGCCAGCTACTACGCGGCGGCAACGGGCACGGGATCCGCCCTGCGGATGAACCTGCACAACATCATCGCGAACATGACTTCGATCAGCTACGGCGACGCCCGGTACGCGATCGACGACATCTACGCCGATCCTGTTCATCCGGGGAATGTGCTGCTGGCGTACAGCCGCGCCTCGGTCTCGGGAACCTGGGACGGCGGCACGACCTGGAATCGCGAGCATCTTTGGCCACAGTCGAAGCTGGGGGTTTCGGTCGACTACTCGTACAGAGGGCCGGGAAGCGACCTGTTTGAGCTGCGGCCGGCCGATTCGAGCACCAACTCCAGCCGGGGGAATAAAGCCTACGGCAGTGCTGCCACGACGGGCGGCTACTCGAGCACATCGAATTCCTTCCGCCGCAACCGCGGCGTTGTCTAAGTTTGAGTCGTCTCCACCCCAAAACCGACGACCCGGTGGCTCCAGCCGCCGGGTCGCTTCATTGTCATCTTGAGAAGCCAAGGGGGGAACATTCCTCCGCCGAACGTCGGTGCCGAGGGGACTGGCAGGTGCGAGCGGAGTGCTAGCCATTCCCGTGAATCCTCGGGTGGCGATATGCTACGACCGATGAACGGCTCGCTCTCGCTCCCTCAACTTCAACCCACTCGGCCGAATTGGCAGCATGAATTGCAGCGCCTGGACGTCGGTGAGATCCGGCTCGACGTCCACAACCGCGCGCTCTACGCGACCGACGCATCACTGTACCAGGTGATGCCGCTGGCGGTCGTGCTGCCGAGCAACGTCGAGCAGATGCGGCGGCTGCTCAGCTTCTGCAACGAGCGAAAGATCCCCCTGTTGCCGCGCGGGGGCGGTACAAGCCTGGCCGGCCAATGCACGAGCGAGGCTATCGTGCTCGATGTATCGCAAGGGTGCCGTGAGCTTCGGTCGATCGATGTCGCGAACAAGACGTGCGCGGTCGACCCCGGCATTTCGCCGGACGAACTCAACCGGAAATTAGCGTCGTCGCGCCTGATGTTCGCGCCCGACCCGGCAACCAGTGCCCAAGCTTCCATCGGGGGCTGCATCGGCAACAACGCGGCCGGTTCCCGGTCGATTCGGTACGGGCGGACGAGCGAGAATGTGGCTCGCGTCGAAATCATTCTGCCGAGCGGCCAGACGACGACGCTGGGACTTGGCGCCGGTCGGCGTTGTCCGGTCGCCCTTCGGCTGGCACGGGAGGTCTCAGGGATCGTTCGACGGCACGCGAGCGAAATTCGCGGGCGCTTTCCAAAGACAATCCGCCGCAATGCCGGCTACGGACTTGATCTCGTCCTGCATCAGATCGACCGTGGCGTGGCCGACGAAGATCTTGATCTCACCGGCCTGATCTGCGGCAGCGAGGGAACGCTTGCGCTCGTCACCGCGGCGACACTGAAGCTCCACCCGGTGCCACTGGCCCGGGGTTTGGCCATCGCGGCATTCGATTCCGTCGACGCGGCGATGGACGCTGTTGTGCCGCTGCTGGCAACGAACCCTACCGCCGTGGAATTACTGGATGACACGGTTCTCACCACCGCCCGAAACAACGCCGTGTGCAGCAAGATGGTCGATTATCTGCCGAAGCCGGGCGGGCGCGATCCGATGGCGGTGCTGTATGTGGAGTACCAGGCCGACCAATCGCTGGAGGAATTGGAAGCCGGATTCGCCGCGATGGAAAAGCTGCTGCCGAACGCGGCGATGCAGCGGTATCGCGACGCGGCGTCGCTGCAACAGGTGTGGCAACTCCGCAAGAGCGGCGAGGCGCTGTTGCATGGGCTTTCTGCCCACCGCAAGCCACTGACATTCGTCGAAGACAACGCCGTGCCTGTCGAGAATCTGGCGCGATTCGTCCGTGAATTTCGAAGGATCGTCGAACGCCACGGTACTACAGCGGCCTTTTACGCCCACGCATCGGTAGGGGTGCTGCACGTTCGCCCGCTAATTGACCTGCACGACTCAGCTGACCGCGAGCGGATGCTGGCAATAGCGCAGGACATCGCCGATCTCGCCCGCGAGTGCGGCGGCGTGATGAGCGGCGAGCACGGCGACGGCAAAGCCCGCGGACCCCTACTTGAACGCTTCTTTGGACCGGAATTGATGTCGGCATTCCGCGCGGTGAAAACGGTTTTCGATCCGAACAACATCCTTAATCCCGGCAACATCACCGCCGCAGGGCCGGTCGAGTCGATCGTGCAGAACCTGCGTTTGGATTGCGAGACCGCACAGGGCGAGGACCGCTTCGACACCTACTTCAGCTATAGCGACCAGGAAGGCTTCCGCGGCGCGGTTGAGATGTGTAACGGTGCCGGTTTCTGCCGGAAAACCGCGGGCGGAACGATGTGCCCGAGCTATCGCGCCACGCTCGACGAACGCCACAGCACGCGCGGCCGAGGAAACGCGCTGCGCGAGGCGATTCTTGGACGGAAGAACGGCTCGCCATCGCCGGATTGGGATGACCAGGGGACCATCGACACGCTGCACCTGTGCCTCAGCTGCAAGGCCTGCAAGAGCGAATGCCCGAGCAACGTGGATGTCGCCAGGTTGAAGGCGGAGTACACCGGTCAACGGTATAAGCGCGACGGGGCGACGCTGCAGGCGCGACTGTTCGGTCAGGTGCGTTGGTTGAACCGTATGGGGTCGATCCTGCCGAGCCTCGCGAACGCGATCAGCCGGGCCGAGCCGATTCGGGCGTTGATGAACCGATGGCTGAACCTGGCGCCGCAGCGCTCGCTGCCGCCGTTCGCGAAGTCACTGTATCGACAGTTCAACGACCTCCCGCAGTCGAAAGCTCCGGCTCGCGTAGTGCTCTTCGCCGACTGCTTCACCACCTACAACGAGCCGCACATCGGCATGGCAGCGGTGAGGGTGCTGAACGCGTTCGGCTACGCGGTCGATCTACCACAGGTCGGCTGCTGCGGCAGGGCGATGATGTCGACCGGCTTGATGGATGCCGCTGTCACATCGGCCGACGCGACGCTCGAAGCATTACGCTCAGCGATCGATGATCCGGCTGTCATGGCGATCGTCGTTTGCGAGCCGTCCTGCCTCAGCAGCATGATCGATGATTGGCTCGATCTTCGCCTGAAGACTGAGCCTGCATTGCGAAAGAGATTGGCGGACAAGGCCTTCCTCGTCGAAGAATTCATCGAAAATCACTGGGACCAGCACCCTAAGAAGCCGCAGATCCGCAAGGAGGCGAATGAGATCGTTTTCCACGGCCACTGCCACCAGAAGGCGTTGCTAGGCACCTCGACCGCCACCGCCGTTTTGCAGCGACTTGCTGGCCCGGACGGCGTCCGAGTGCTCGACAGCGGCTGCTGCGGCATGGCCGGCAGCTTTGGGTTCACGGCCGATCGGTACGATTTATCGATGAAGATAGGCGAACTGAGCGTCTTCCCGCCGATCCGGTCCGCCGACGCATCGGCGACCGTCGTCGCGCCGGGAACCTCCTGCCGTCACCAAATTGCTGACGGCACCGGACGGCACGCGCTGCACCCGATTGAGCTGATCGCGCGGGCCATCGACGTTTAGTCGCAGAGGTGCTGGGCGACCTTATAGCGGAGCCAGATCACGCCGCCCTTGAGCTTCTTCGTCGACATCAGCCGCAGCTTCGCGGCCGCGTGCTTCGGCGGCTTGCCGGGGATGTCGAAGATGCCGCTGACGCCATACCCGCCGTCGGCGACGGGGACGATGACCTGGCTGATCTCGTCGACCAGCCCTTCGTGCAGCATCGAGCCGTTGAACTTTCCGCCGCCTTCGAGCATCAGCTTTTTGATGCCGAGCTTCTCGCGGACCTTGGTCATTGCCAGGGGGAGGTCGATCTCTTTGTTCCCGCAGACGAGGTAGCTGCAGCCGGCGTCGCGGAGGTGTTGCAGGTAATCCTTGCTCACCTGGCGGGTGACCAGCAGCACGATGTGGTCGCCGTCGCTTTCGCTTTCCTGGAAGCGGAGAACGCCCTTGGCATCGGCGCCGATGGCAAAGGACTTGGCTTTGGGCGCGGCGACGTGGTCATCATAGCCGGTGACCTCCTTCGCACGCGGCAGGCGCATCGGCTTACCGGCGAATTCCTTCATCGTCGTGTTGCCGACCACCCACGCGCCGATCCCGAACGTGTCGGCCGTCGTCTCGAACAGGTCCGACCCGGCCACGCCGGCCCAGCGGTTGCTCAGAATCTTGCCGTCGATAGACGTGCACATGTGGCAGATGGTGTAAGGTCGCATGCGTCTCCTTCGATTGCTGCACTATAGGCTTGTCCCCCGCGCCGGCCATTCGTACCCTGCGGGCATGAAGATCCGCGGGCTCGTTGCCGTTTCGATGCTGATCGCGTGTGGCAAGCTCGTGGCCGCTCAGCCGACGTCGTTGTTCGATCCGGTGCGGCACATGCGCACGAGCGAAGTCCGCCCCGGCATGACGGGTTATGGCTTGAGCGTTTTCAGCGGCACCAAGATCGAAAAGTTCGACGTCGAAGTGATCAGCGTGCTTAAAAACCAGATGGGCCCGAAGCACGACATCGTGCTGATCCGGTGCCACGGCATGGGGCTGGAACACAGCGGGGCGATCGCGGGGATGAGCGGGTCGCCGATCTATCTGAAGGACGAGAGCGGCAACTATCGCATGATCGGCGCGTTCGCCCTCGGCTGGGAATACAGCAAAGATCCGGTAGCGGGCGTTCGCCCCATCGAAGAGATGCTGGATGTGCCGACGGAATCGCGGGCAAGTGATTCGCCGAAAACGGTCGACACGTCCCGCGTGTGGAACGCGTCGAAGTTGATCCGCGATTGGGGCAAAACATCTCCCACAAAGCTGCAAGCCTCGTCGAAGCGACTCTCGCAGCTTCGTCCTCTGTCGGTGCCGCTGGCGGTGGGGGGCGTGGATGGGAAGTTCTTCGATTCGGTCGCACCGCAATGGTCGCGACTCGGGATGCTTCCGCTGCAGGCGTCGAGCAGCGCGGGAATGTCTGATCCTGCCGATGCGAATGCGAAGCTCGAACCCGGGTCTGCGATCGCGTTGCCCGTGGTCAGCGGTGACCTCGATCTCTCCGCCGTCGGCACTGTCACCGAGGTGCTCGGCAACCGCGTCTGGGCGTTCGGGCACGAGTACAACGCCGAGGGCGGCGTCGATCTGCCGATGGGTGTCGGCCACATTGATACGGTCATCGCCAGCGAGCAGATGAGCTTCAAGATCGGCTCGCTCATCCGCCTCGACGGGGCGATTCACAATGACGAGTCGACCGGCATCGCCGGCGTCATCGGCAAGCTGCCGGATACGATCCCGATCGACGTGACTGTCCGCACGGGCCAGCGCGATGGCGTGCAGAAGTATCACTTCGAAGCGGTGAAGCACCCGAAGCTCACGCCGATGGGCGTCAGCACCGCGCTGGCGTCGGCGGTGCAGGGGCACAGCAATCTGCCGAACGAATTCACGATCTCGTACAAGATGACGATGACCTTCCCCGACGGGCGGTCGGTCGATGTCGCCAACACGGCGACGTCAGCCAACCAGGCGCCGGAGTTGGGCCGCGATCTGGCGCTCCCGCTCGCGCTGGCGATCGAGAACCCGTTCGCCAAAGTCTATCCCACGAAGGTCTCGGCCGAGTTCACCGTGCTGCCGAAGGCGCAGGTGAGCATCATCCGCTCGGTCACCACCGACAAATCGATCTACAAGCCCGGCGAGGTCGCCCGCCTCTTCGTCACCACGCTCGATTGGCGGGGCAGCGAATCGACCCGCACCGTCGAGCTTAAGTTCCCCGGCGACCTCGACGACGGCCAATACACCCTCACCGTCGGCGATGCCGCGCGGTTCCTCGGCGACGAGGTGCGCGACGAGCCGTACCGGTTCGAAGCCCGCTCGATCGACGACGTGTTCGGCCTGATCAAGGAAGTGGTCAATCAGCCGAGCACCAAGCTCTATACGCGACTGAGCGCGCAGACCGCCGGCATCTCCGTCGGCCGTACGCCGCTGGAAGGGCTGCCGGCGTCGCGGCTAAAATTGCTCGCGCTGCCGAATCGGTCCGAGGTGATGCCGTTCGTGCAATCGCTGTCGCAGGACACGGAATGGGGCGGGCCGCTCAGCGGATCGACCGACATCGAATTGGCCATCGCCGCCGACCCGAGCAAGGCGCAGCGGCCGAAGGCGATGCAGTCGCTCGTCGCGCCGAGCGCCCCGCAGCCGCAACAGCCGCAGCAATCGCCGGCGGACAGGGCGAGCGACGATCCGGGGCAGTGATCTCCAGAGGTCGCTGAAGCCAAAAGACGCGAGCGAGCCCGTACGGTCTCGCCCGCGTCCACTTGGATGATCAAAGCCCGCTCGAATTAATCCGGCGTTCGCGTCCGATCGTTGAGATTATCCTCGCGAACGGTCGTGCCGGGCTTCGGGTTCGTCGCGGCGGCCACCGGGTCTTTGTGCTTAGTGCCGGTGGGGTTACTCATGTCGGTCGTCGGGTCATGGGCTTCGCCGGCCTTGTGGCCGACGCCCGCACCGACGACGGCGCCTGCAACACCGCCGATGGCCGCACCGACCGGGCCGCCGACCGAGCCGATCGCCGCGCCCGCAGCCGCGCCCGCGCCGCTTCCAATGGCTGTCCCGCCCGGGTGGCTGCCCGGTGCGCCGGTGATCGGATCCGGGTTGCGATCCGGGCCTTTATTCAGCTTGTCGTCTCTGACGTCGTTCTTGTCGTATGCCATCTTGTACTCCTTGAAAACGCAGGCCACAGCGTGTGAACCTGAACCATTCAAGGCCCGTCGACGGCTACGGACAAACCTTAAATAACATTCACTGTTTTTGCAGTGCAAAGCGCGGCTGAGACGATAGCGTCGCTGACGTGGCAGGGCGGAATGTAATCTCGCCGACGTTGGAGCGCGTGCGAACGCGGCCGAACAGCCTTTCACGCCTCTCCGATCGCACTCCCCGTCGCGTGGGTTTCGATATGCGAAATACTCACGTGCCACCGTACGATGCCGAGTCGCTCGGCCACCGCCGCCGCCTCGCCGGTCAGTTCCAGGACGGGTCGCCCCAGGCTGTCCGGCAGCACCTGCATGTCCGTCCACTGGATCCCGCCGCGCCAGCCGGTGCCGAGGACTTTCAGAATCGCCTCTTTCACCGCGAACCGCCCGGCCAGGTGTTCCACGTACCGTTTTTCCGATTTCGCGCAATATTTCTGCTCGGCCGCGGTAAAGCAGCGGTCCAGAAACCGCTGCCCATGCTCGGCCAGCATTTCGCCGATTCGGCCCGTGGCGACGATGTCGATTCCATGCCCGATGATCATGTCCGGCCAAGACTAACGCCGCCGATAACTGTGGCAACTTGACTGATTCCCATGACGCCTCGATAGTGCGTCATTCTCACAAGCGTAGGAGCAAGTACGGTGCGAAAAGCAGTGTGGCTCGCAGCAACGATGACCGCCGCCACCCTTGTTGGCTGCAAAACGGCCCCGCAAAACGGGTCGCCGGCCGCGCCCGTGCTCGAATCGAACGCGCCGGCGACACAGGTTTCATCCACCCAGCAGATTGGAATAGACCGGCCGCCCACGACGCCGACCCAAACAGCCACGCCCGCGAAGAACGACGTCATCGCCGAGGTCGGCACAATCAAGATCGATCGGTCTGAGCTCGAAAAGCCGCTGCTGGAAGCCTACGGCTTCAACACCCTGATGCTGATCATCCAGCGCGACATGGCCAAGGAAGCCTGTCAGCAGCAGGGGATCACCGTCTCGCAGGCGGATATCGATAACGAGTGGAAATGGACGCTCGACCGGATGTTCACCGATCAGCCGGAAGGCGATCGCCAGCGGTTGCTCGATCAATACCTCGCCCAGCCGAAGCCGCCGGGGCAGGTGTCGACGAGGGTGGAATTCGGCATCGTCATCGAGACGAACGCCTACCTGCGCAAGCTAGCCGAGCCGCAGATGAAGGTGGCCATCACCGATGACGTGCTGAAGCAGGCGTTCGACGAGCGGTACGGCGCGCAGGTGCGCGTCCGCCATATTGCGGTGGCCAATCCGCAGGACGCGATGCGGTACAAGCAGATCCTCGAGAATGGTCAGGATTTTGCCGTGCTGGCCAAGCACGTGAGCCTGGCCCCGACGGCCCAGGCCGGCGGTGAGCTGCCGCCGTTCACGATCAACAGCACGAAGTACCCCAAGGCCTTCAAAGACGCGGCCTTCAACCTGAAAGTCGGCGAAATTTCCGAGCCGGTGGCGGCCGACGGGTCGTACCACATCATCAAGCTCGAACAGAAAATCGAGCCCAAGGCCGTGAAGTTCGATGACGTGAAGGACAGCCTGCGCGAAGATTTGCAGCAGAGCGCCACCGTCGAAGCCGTGAAGGCCGTCCGCAACAAGCTGGCGCAGGAAGCGCTGGCCGAGATGAAGATCAGCGATCCGATTCTGCATGCCGAATTCGAGAAGCGGCTGGGCGTGCGCGACACGCTGATCAAGGACCGCGAGAAGATCCGCCAGCAGCTCGACCGCGAACGCGCGGCCGCCAGCTCTCAGCCGGCGACCGCGCCGGCCACGGCACCCACCGCTCCGGTGGTGCCCGTTGTTCCGCCGAAGCCCACGCCCGCGACCAAGCCGGCCCCGGCCACCGCACCGGTGTCGAAGCCCGCTCCGCTGACTCCGCCGGCCGCCACGCCGGTCGTTCCGCCCGTGCCGGCCAAGCCCGTTACGCCGCCGCCCGCGCCGGTGGCTCCGCCGGTCGTCGCGCCGTCCAGCAAGCCCGCGACGGCGCCCGTCGCCCCGGCCGCGAAGGCGCCGGCAGGGCCCGCGTCTGCGAAGCCCGCGCCTGCGGCGCCCGCGACCAAGCCGTAATCGCCGATTCGGCCCCGGCGCTAACCAAGTCATCAGCCAAGCCGCCAGCGGCTTGGCCTACTTCGCATTTTCTGAAAATTTCGATCTAATCAGGTGAATCATGTCCGACCAGCCTTTCAAAGTTGCCGTTTCGCCCCGCATTGAGCGCCTTCCGCCGTACCTGTTCGGGCGGATCAACAAGATGAAGTACGAGAAGCGCGTCGCGGGGATCGACATCATCGACCTCGGGATGGGCAACCCGACCGACCCGACGCCGGAACCGATCGTCGACAAGCTGCGCGACGCCGCGCTCGATCCGCGCAACCACCGCTACAGCGCCAGCAACGGCATCGCCGGCCTGCGGCGCGAGATTGCGAAAAAGTACCAGACGAAATACGGCGTGGAACTCGACCCCGACGAAGAAGTCATCATCACCATCGGCAGCAAGGAAGGCCTGTCGCACATGTGCCTCGCCCTGCTCGGCCCGGGTGATACGGCCATCGTTCCCGACCCGGCTTTCCCCGCTCACCTCTATGCACCGGCAATGGCCGGGGCCAGCGTGATTCGCGTGCCGCTGGGGAATGACGAGGCATTCCTCGAGCGCATGGAGCGCACGATCGACGGGCTCTACCCGACGCCGAAGTTGGTGATTTTGAATTACCCGCACAACCCGACCTCGATGACGATCGAGCCGAAGTTCTGGGACAAGGCCATCGAGATCTGCCGCCGCCGCGGGATTATGATTGTGAGTGATTTTGCATACGGCGAGATCAACTTCGACGGCTACAAGGCCCCCAGCTTCCTGTCGGCCAAGGGAAGCAAAGAGATCGGCGTCGAATTCAGCACCATGAGCAAGAGCTTCAACATGGCCGGCTGGCGCGTGGGCTTCTGCTGCGGCAACCGTGAGATGGTTAAGGCGCTATCGACCATTAAGGGCTACTACGACTACGGCCACTTCGCCCCGATCTGGATCGCCAGCGTCATCGCCATGCGCGAGTGCGAGGACGTGCCGGCCACCCAGAGCAAACTCTACGAGAAGCGGCGCGACGTGCTCTGCCGGGCCCTCGACCGCCTCGGCTGGACGTACGAGAAGCCGCGGGCCGGCATGTTCGTGTGGGCCAAGATCGCCGACGAGCATCTGAAGGGCCGCAGTACGATCGACTTCTGCCTGCAGATGATGGACGACGCCGAGGTCGCTCTTTCCCCGGGCCGGGCGTTCGGCGAGGGCGGCGAAGGGTACGTTCGCATCGCCCTGGTCGAAAATTCCGAGCGACTGAAGCAGGCGATGCGGAACCTTGAGCGGGCCCTGATGCCGAAGGAAAAGAAGCGTCCCGCCCGCGTGAAATCGAAGTAAACGCAAGAAACGACCCGGCCCGACCGCGTGAGCGATCGGGCCGGGCCTCTTTACGAGCGAAGGGCGGCAGGATCAGTCGTTCTGGTGCCTCTCCTTTTGCGTCGTGTAGCTGCCGTCGGGGTTCTGGTAGACGGTCTTTTCTTCGTGGGTCGAACCGCCCAGTAGATTGGGCTTGTCCGTTTCGGTGTGAGCCACCTCGCGCGTGCAGCCGACGCTGAACAGCATCGGCGTCGTCAGGACCGATGCCGTAACCAATGATTTGAGAAGAAGCGCTTTCATTGCGACCTCCTTTTAATGTCTGATCAGCATTCGCCTTCGGACGAACGTCTGATCAGGCCATCATAGCGCTGTAAACCATGGCCCGGCATGAAATTGCCATCATGCAGTGGGGTCGTCGTTGCCGAGTTTGACGGTTGCGTCTTGTAGATCGCGGTGATGATCCGCATCCCCTTCTTCGCCGGGCGTTTTGGGCTGCTTGTCTTTCGTCACGCACGTTGTAGGCGAGGGCCAGTTCGCCGAGGCCGACGATCGTCCAGTTCAACTCCATCGGCCGACTACCGGGCACATCGAGCTTGGGCGGCTCGGCGTCGGACGGAGCGAGCGGCGTGGTACCGGCCGATGAATTCGCCTTTAGCGCATGAAAGGGCCCGCAGCGCCTTCACGCTGCGGGCTGGGGGGTTAACATTTCGATTCGATACCGGTCGCTTACTTGGCGGCGGGCTTCTTCGGAGCGGTGAGCTTGATGTCGGCGGTGGCCTTTTCGCCATCCTTGACCGTCACTTTTTCCATGCCGTGGCCGACGCCCTTGCCGTTGGCGGCAACGACGTAATCGCCAGCGGCGAGGCCTTCGAACTTGTACTCGCCCTGGGCGTCAGTGGTGGTGGTCGCCAGAGCGGCCGCGCCCTTAGCACCCTTCTTGTTCGGGTCTTTGGCGGTATGCGTCGGCTTCTCGCCCTTAGCCCCGGCCAAGTTCAGCGAAACCCGGATGTTCGCTGCCGGATTCCCTGAGGCATCTGTCACCTTCCCGCTGATCACGGCCGTGCCGGCGGGCTTGGCATCCTCGGCGTGGGTGGTGGTTACGGTAGCAGCCAGCAGCAGGGCGGCGGCGACGGAAAGAGCGGCGGCAAAACGAGTAGGGGTCTTCATAGTTCTCCTTTAGATGATTCTCCTACCCATATAACGCGGGATCCGTTGATTTCTTTCGCGCGATCGGCAGAAATCTATAATTTGGCCCGCGGGCGGTTATGATAGGCGGGGCAAACCTTTAGCGTTACAGGAGGCCGGCGTTGGGAAAAGCGAATGTCGATCCGGGCGAACTGCGTCGTTTCGCCCAGGACCTGAATCGGTTCAATCAAGAATTACAGATGCTGCTGACCGGCCTTCATGGCAAAATGCGGCAACTGGAACAAAATTGGCGGGATAACGAGCAGAAGAAGTTCAGCGAGGCCTTCGAACAGACGGCCAAGGCGCTCGGGGGGTTCCTGGAACAAAGCGACGAGCACGTGAAGGGCTTGGCGAAAAAGGCCTCGCTCGTCGAAGAGTACCTGAAGCAGCGGTAGCCGGCCGATCCGGCCCGGCAGACCATTAATAGGCGGAGGCGGAGTATGGCCGAAGTCGCACGTGTTTTAGATACGGAAGTCATCAAGTCATTTCGCGCGACGCTGGTGAAATTTATCGAATCTGCCAGCGCCGCCGTCACCGACGCCGAAGCTGAAATCATCAAGAAAATGAACTGGCTCGAGGGTGAGCAGGCGGCCTTCTGGACGAATGAGTTGCGGAAGACCCACGAACTGGTCAACCGCTGCAAAGACGCGGTCCGGCAGAAGAAGATCTTCAAAGATTCGACCGGCAAGCCACAGTCGGCGATCGACGAGGAAAAGGCACTCAAAAAGGCCCAGGCCAAACTCCTCTATGTCGAAGAACGGCTGGCCAACACCAAGAAGCACGCCCGCCAGTTGCAGCGCGAGCATATGATGTACCGCGGTGGCGTGCAGCGGTTCCAGACGATTCTTTCCAGCGACCTGCCGCGCGGCGTGCAGATGCTGGAAACCGTTCTGGTGAAGCTCGACGCTTACCTCGCCGGCGGCCCGACGCTAGTGGAAAGCATGGCGGCCGAACGACCGGAAGGCGGCATGGGCATGGCGGCTGACGGTGAAGGCGCAATGAGCAAGCCGGCCGAGCCGGAAGCCCAGCCGGCAGCGAACGCCCAAGAATCCACTGCCGAAGCAGCGGCTCCCGCCGAATCTGCTGAAAATCCTTCAACCGAAAACCAACACGAAGCACCAAAAGAGGGCTGACCCATGGGCTTGTATGAAGGCCGCGGCAATCTCAACAAGGGTCTCAAGGACCTGATGATGCGCTGGCAGCAAACGCGCCAGGACTGGAACGACGTTGTCGCCAACGAATTCGAGAAGCGCTACCTGGAAACAACGGAGCTGGCCCTCAAGCAGGCCATCAACGCCATGGACCAGATGGCCCAGACGATGCAACGCATTGATTCAGACTGCAAATAGCCCAGAAACGTACAACTCCTATGACGACGCTCCAATCCGAAATCCCCGCCGGTGGCGACGAGTCCCTTCCCGAAGCCACGCCGACGGCCCGCGACCTGCAGCGCTCGGCGTTGCGCGATTTGCTGCAGCTCAGCCGCGAATGCTCCAGCTCCGAAGCAGAACTCGAAGCGCGTCACCGCGAAAGTCTGGAAGACACGCAGAGCCGGTTCGAGCGGCAGTCGAAGGACCTGGAATCGCGTTTGGCATCAGTCCGCAAGCAGGCCGAGGAAAAATTCGCGGAGAAGCTGGCCCAGGTGCAGCAGCACGCCAAGGCCGAGCTCGCCAAGGCTAAGGAACATTTCGACGCCCGCAAGGCCAAGGCGCTGGGCGAGTACGAAAACGCCAAGGCCGACGTAAAGAAGCGCTTCGACCAGGCGACCTGGCTGGCCGACAGCGTGCTGGAAGCGGCCGAAGCCGCCGCCAAGCAGGAATTTCGCCGGGACACCGACCGCCACAACGATCAGGTCGAAGCGATGGGCCTCGCTGAGGCGAACGTCGCGAAGAAGGTTCAGTACTACGGCCAGAAGCCGATCCCGGTGGAGGGCGGCACGCTCGATGTCGAGGCCATTCAACCGAACGCCGTGGCCACGCTGCAGGAGAAGCTCGCCGAAGTCGAGCGTCTGCAGAACCAGTTGAAGGGGATGGGCTACGCCCGCCTGTTCGTCGGCTTGTGGCCGGTACTGTTGCTGGTGCTCTGTGTGGCCGGCGCGGTGGCGTTCGTTCAGTGGCAGGCGCATTCGCTGCAGGCGCTGGACCTCAACAAGTATTACATCCCCGTCGGCGCGACCGCCGGGGCGGCCATCGTGCTGGGCATCATCATCAAGGTGCTGATCGCCGGCAAAGTGAAGAAAATCTATGAGCCGCTGCGCCTGGCGATCGCCGACGTGAAAACCGCGTCCGAAGCCGTCAACCGCAACGCCGCTGCGGCTCGCGATGCTGCTGTTAAGGAAGCCGCCGGCCGTCGCAACGCCGAAGTCGATTCGGCCCGCCAACGCTTCACGCCGATCCAGACCAAGGCGGCCGGCGTCCGCGACACCGCGCTCAAGCAGATCACCGTCGAGCGGGATGAAATGCTGGCGAAGATCGAGGCAAACCGGAAGAAGCTGGAAGCTGATGTCGCGGCGTGGAAAGAGAAGCAACTGAGCGATCTGACGGAGAAAGCCACCGCCGAGCGCGCACGGCTGCATTCGAAGTTCGGCAACGACAGCGAATCGATCAAGACCGGCTACAGCGGCCGACGCCAGCAACTGCTGGCCCGCTGGCACGAGGGCCTGCAGCGCATCCAGGCCCCCATCGGCCCCGATGCCGGCAACGAAACGGCCCGCACCGATTGGGCGACGTTCGAGAAGAACTACGCGAGCCCCAAGAAGTTCCCCGAGACCGTGCAGATCGGCGCGTTCGCGATCGACATGCAGCAGATCTCGGCCGGCATCCCGCGGGATGGCTCGGGCGTGAACCTGCCCGACCGCTTCAACGTGCCCGCGATGCTCGCGTTCCCGCGGCAGGCGTCGGTGCTGATCCAGGCCGATCCGGAAGGGCGTGAAGAAGGTCTCCGCTGCCTGCAGATGGTGATGACCAAGCTGCTGGCCAAGCTGCCGGCGGGGCGGGCGCGGTTCACGATTATCGACGCCGTCGGCCTCGGTCAGTCGTTCGCGGGCTTCATGCACCTGGCCGACCATGACGACCAACTTGTCACCAGCCGCATCTGGACGACGCCTGAGCAGATCGATCAGCGCCTGACCGACCTGACCGAGCACATGGAAACAGTTATCCAGAAGTACCTGCGCAACGAATACGCCACGATCGACGAATACAACGAGCAGGCCGGCGAGCTGGCCGAGCCGTACCGGTTCTTGGTGGTGGCGGATTTCCCGAACGGCTTCGAGGGCGACACGTGGCGGCGCCTGCTGTCGATCGCCCGCAGCGGCCCGCGGTGCGGCGTGTACACACTGATCCTTCGCGACGTCCGCCAGCCACTGCCGGCCGAGCTGATGATCGAGGACCTGGAAGCGGCCGCTACCCACATCGTCCGCGAGAATGGCCGTTTCATGATCCGCGACGAGGTTTACGGTCAATTCCCGCTTACGCTCGACCTGCCGCCGGATGAGGAAACCCTGACCAAGCTCGTCCACAAAATCGGCCGGGCGGCGAAGGAGGCGAGCCGGGTCGAAGTTGATTTCGACGCGATCGCGCCGAAGGAGTCGGATTTCTGGACACAGTCGGCCAGCGGCGAGTTGGCAGTCCCCGTCGGCCGGATGGGCGCGACGCGGCTGCAATACTTCAAGTGCGGCAAGGGCGTGGCTCAGCACGCACTGGTGGCCGGTAAAACGGGTTCAGGTAAATCGACGCTGCTGCACGCGATGATCACGAACCTGGCGATGTGGTATTCGCCGGACGAAGTCGAGTTTTATCTGATCGACTTCAAGAAGGGCGTCGAATTCAAGGTGTACGCCGATTACCAGCTGCCGCACGCCCGCGCGATTGCGGTGGAATCGGACCGGGAGTTTGGCCTGTCGGTTCTACAACGCATCGACGCGGAACTGGCCCGCCGCGGTGACATGTTCCGCCGCGCCGGCACGCAGGATCTGGCGTCGTACCGCAAGACCGAGGGCGCGGAAGTGATGCCGCGCGTGATGCTGATCATCGACGAATTCCAGGAATTCTTTACCGAAGACGACAAGGTAGCCCAGGATTGCCAGCTGCTGCTCGACCGCCTTGTGCGTCAGGGCCGTGCGTTCGGTATCCATGTGTTCCTCGGATCGCAGACGATCGGCGGCAGCGGCGGCTTGGCCCGCACGACGATCAGCCAAATGGGTATCCGCATCGCGCTGCAGTGCAGCGAGACGGACAGCCAGATGATCCTCGGCGACAACAACAGCGCTGCCCGCTTGCTGAGCCGACCTGGTGAAGCGATCTACAACGACGCCGGTGGCATGGTGGAAGCGAACTCGCCGTTCCAGGTGGCGTGGTTGGCCGACGAGCGGCGCGAGCATTATCTCGACTTGGTGAACGGCAAGCTGCAACACGACGGCACCCGCCGCAAGGTGATTCCACCGATCGTGTTCGAAGGCAACAGCGCGGCCGACTTCACGAAAAACTACCTGATCAATCAGGCTATCACCGCCAAGCCCGCGAGCGTTCCGCAGGCTTGGATCGGCGATCCGGTGGCGATCAAAGACCCGACCAGCATCGCCTTCCGTCGCCAAGCCGGCAGCAACGCCCTGATCATCGGGCAGGCCGACGAGCAGGCGAGCGCGATGCTGCTGGCGGTTTGTCTCGCCGTCGCGGCGCAGCAGCCGGAGGCGAAGTTCACGATCCTCGACGGCACGCCGGCCGACTCGTTCCTCGCCGGGCAGATGCCGGCGACGCTGGAAGGCCTGCCGAACGAGATCAAGTGGCCGGATTACCGAAGCGTCGACGACGCCATCAACGATCTGGCCCAGGAAATGGACCGCCGCCGCGCCGACGACAGCCAGCACGCCCCGATTTTCCTGATCATCAACGGCCTGCAACGGTACCGCTCGCTCCGCAAGAGCGAGGATGATTTCAGCTTCTCCATGAGCAGCGACGACGAGCCGAAAAAGGCCAAGCCCGACAAGCAACTCGTCGACCTGGTCAAGGAAGGGCCGAACGTCGGCATCCACGTCGTGGCGTGGGTCGACACCTTGGCCAGCATCGAGCGGACGTTCGAGCGTGGGCTGATGCGCGAGTTCGACTACCGCATCCTGTTCCAGATGAGCGCCAACGACAGCAGCAACCTGATCGATTCGCCGATCGCCAACAAGCTGGGTTACTTCCGAGCGTTGGCATACAGCGAAGAGAAGGGCTCGATGGAAAAATTCCGCCCCTACGGCGTGCCGCCGAAAACGTGGCTGGAAGAGTTCAAGGCGAAGTTGGCTGCTCGCGCCGCCGCGGGTGCCAACGGTTAAGGGCGGGCCGATGCGCGGCAGCCCGATCGTGCTCTACCCAGATCCGCCGCACGGCGTGGCGACGTATCCACCCGGCGCCACGTTCGGTCCGCGGCAGATGCGCGAGTACGAGTTCGTCTGGCTCATCAGCGGCGACGCCGAGTACATCGTCGATGGCACGAAGCACCCTGCACCACAGGGTGCGTTCGTTTTGTGCAAACCTGGAACGACGGACGAGTTCGTCTGGGACCGTCGCCGCCGAACGCAGCACGGCTTTCTGCACTTCGACGTCGACGGCAAAAAGATCGGCCTGCCCCCGCGCGACAGGTGGCCGGTCGTGGTGCCACCCCCGAATGGGGAGATGCTCGAGCCGTTGTTCCGATACACGCTCAGCCACATTCGCCACGGCGATCGAATCGCGATCGCCGTGGCAGTTGAGCTCATGCTCCGCATCTTCGTCGCCGGCGGGCAGCGGAACGAGGCGTTCGAGATCGAGACGCCGCCGGACGCGGTGAGCAAGGCGATCGATCATCTGCACCAGGCTCTGGAAGCCGACGCGTCGCAGCCGATCACGCTTGACGATCTGGCCGCCGCGGCCTGCGTGACGCCGGAGCATCTGTGCCGACTTTTCAAACGCGCCACCGGCCGCTCGCCGATGATGGCGGTGCGACTGGCGCGACTGGATCGTGCGTCGACGCTGCTGACGCGCACGAATTTTTCGATCGGCCAGATCGCGGAACTGTGCGGCTTCGCCAGCCAGTTCCACTTCGCCCGCCTCTTCCGCGCCGGCTACGGCTGCACGCCCAGCGCGCTGCGCCAGAACGTCAGGTCCGGTAAAACACCGCCGGTTCCGCTCCTGATCGCCCACCGCCGGCCGCCTGAAGATCAAAAACAGGCATAACTCCGCCAAAGGGTGGCATGGCCGCAGTCCCGGGCTGAAGTAGGATTATTGCAGCTCAGGAGAACCTTACCATGACCGTTGCAGATGCCCCCCGGATCGCCCAACATCAAAATCAGGATCGGCCCCGTTACCAAGTGTCGATCGATCAATACACCGCGTTCCGCCGCGACGGCTTCATCGTCGTCCGCGGGCTGGTCTCACCGGAAGAGATCGCGGAGTTGAAGCAGCACACCGAAGACCTGATGCAAGGCCGGCTTCCCGAGCAGCAGGAGATGAAAGCCGGCCATCATGGCAGCAGCGGCGGCACGGTCGTGGTGAACGATTTTGGCGCGCCGCCGGAGCATCTGTCGCCGGAAGAGAAGGCGCAGTTCTTCCTTCGCATCCACATGCTGCACATGAAGCTCGAACTGCACGAGCGTTTCCTGCTGCACCCCGGCGTGCTCGACGTGCTCGAGGTGCTGATCGGGCCGGACGTCATGGCCCTGCAGACAATGCTCTTCCTCAAGCCAGCTGGCTCGGAGGGGCAGGGGTGGCATCAGGACAGTTACTACATCCCCACAGCGCCCGACACCCTCTGCGGCGCCTGGATCGCGATCGATGATTGCGACGAGCAGAACGGCGCGATGTGGTTCGCCAAGGGCAGCGGTGTCGAGCCGGTCTATCCGCCGTGCCCGGAGAACGGCTACGGGTTCGGCGACAAGCTGGTCAGCGACATTCATTACATCAGCGGGTCGAGCAACACCGACGACAGCAAGAACATGCTCAGCCGGGTGGCGAACAAATACGACCAGGTGCTCTGCGCCGCCAAGGCTGGCGACGTCGTGTTCTTCAACGGGCACGTGCTGCACCGTTCGAAGCAGAACTGGTCGAAGGACCGCTTTCGCCGTAGCTTCGTCAGCCATTACGCGAACGCACGCAGCTTCACGCAGTGGGGCGCCGATCTCCCGGAGGGCATCAGCGAGGCCGAGAGAGCCCGGCGACAGGACCCTGTCACCGGGATGACCAACGGCAGCCTGATCCTGGCCCGCGGCGACACGCAGCTGCCGTTCGCCCGGCCGCGGTTCGGCACGCCTTGCGCCGCCAACCTGCCGGCCGAGGAGCGCGGTGCGGAATATCAGCGGATCGCGCAGATGATCCAGGCGATGAACAACGGCCTGCTCGGCTGTGCCATCGCCGATCCGACGCGCGTCGACGACGACTAACTACGCGTCGGTCGACGCAATACCAACTGGGCGGGGTGGCACGGTCATCAATTCATGGCCGCGCCACCGTTCTTTAGAGCGCTCGCCTTACTGCGAGATGCTCCTGATCTGACCGAGGCTCGATTGCTGCGATTGCAGCTTCGCCAGCACCGTTTCCATGTTGTTGAACTGGTCTTCGAGCACCTGGCGCTTGTTGTCCAAAATCGTATTCAGATCACTGATGCGACCTTGGTACTGCGTGATCTTGTTGTCCAGCGTGCTGCTTTCGGACGTGATCAGGCCGTCGACAGGGTCGATCAGCTTGTTGATCTTTTGCTGAAGATTCACGCCGATGCCGCCGGTGGTGCTGGCGAGCGGATCGCTGCTGATGAGCGTCTTGCTGCTGATCTTGCCGGCGCTCGACGTCGTCGTTAGGCCGAGATTCGCGAGGAACTGCGAGCCGTTCTGCTGCAAAAGCGTCAACGACTTTGTGCCGGTGGTGGTATCGGTCAGCTGGATTTTCTTGTCCTGCGTCAGCGCGGCCGTCAACTTGCCTTTGCCGGCCGCGTTGATGGACGAGATGATGTCCTGGACCGTGTTGGCCGTGCCGATGGAGACGTTCAGCTTCGTCCCGTCGGCCGTGGTGGCGATAAAGTCATCGACGTCATCACCGGCCGTTGCGATACCGCTGCCGCCGTTCAGGTATTTCAGCTGCGTTGTCGACGTGATCGCGTTGCTCGTGTTCGTGAACAGCGTTTTGACCGAATCCGGATCGTCGGCGTACGAGTTGTTGAACTTATCAGTATCAAAATTCAGCGAGCCGTCCTGGTTGACGCTGACGCCGACGCTCTCGAGCATCTTGTACTTGCCCGCCTGCGGAACAACCGTCTGCAGGATGCTGGCCATCTGGTCCTGAATCTGCTGCACGCTGTAATCGCCGAGCAGCACGCCTTCGTTGTAGGTCGTGCCATTGACGTTCACCTGCTTCGTGCCGGCCGGTGGGGTGATCTTGCCTGAGGACGAATTGTTGGGGTTGTTCGGATCGGTCGGATCGGTGGTCGTTGCGTTCGGGTCCGAAGCCGCGGCGACGAACTCAGTATAGACATCGATCTTCGTGAGCAGGTCGTTGTAGGTCTTGGTGAACTGCGTCAGCGCATCGGTGACGTTCGTCACGTCATTGGCGACGCTGACCGTCACCGGTTCCTTGCTCGTGGAGTTGAGCGTCAGGCTCACGCCCTTGACGACATTGCTGATCGTGTTGCGGTTGCTCGTCACCAGCAGCGGCTGACTACCGTCCGAAGCGCCGACAAAGACGGCAGCATCCTGCGCCTTCACCAGCGTGCGCGTCTGCAGATCCGTCGTGCCGGCATCGAAAATGACTTGCCCCGCGAGCCCGCTGTTCTTGCTCGTCAGCGACAGGCGGTAGGGGGCCGCGCCGCTGCCGTCGTTCATGATGGTGGCGCTCAGGCCACCGCCCGTGAGGTTGTTGATCTTGTTTTGGACGTCGGTGAGCGTATCGGTCGAGGCGACGTCGATCGTCCGCTCTTCGCTGCCGTTGATCGTTGTGGTGGTGACGCCGTTGACGGTGGTGCTCGTACCCCTGCCGGCGATGTTGAGGTTGGCGGCGGTGCTGCCGCCTTCGTCGGCGATGGTGAATTTGCTGGCGCCGGCGGTGTTGTCGGTGACCAGCAGCCCGTCGCCGTTGGCATTGATGGATGCGGTGAACGTCTGCTTCGTCGTGCCGTCTTTCTGCTTCACCGCACCGGCGGCGTTGATCTTCGCGATGACGTCGGCCATCGTCAGATCTTTCGTGTTGTCGATGCTCACCTCGGCCGTCGTGCCGCTGGAGCTGGTGATCTTGAACGTGCCGCTGTTGACGCCCGCGCCGCCGTTGTAGTTGGCCAGCGTGGTGCCGCCGCTGACCCATTTGCGCTGCAGGTTAGCGCCCTGAACGAGCGTCTGGCTGGTATCGAACGTGCCCTTCAGCCCGAGTTGCTCAGCACCGGTGCCTGTGACGTCGTCCACGACCAGGTTACCGGTTCCTCCACTCGTGTCGGCCAGGGCGATACCGTTTCCGGCCGAGTTCAGCGAAGCCGTAACGCCGGCGTTCGACGAATTGATCGTATCCAACACGTCCTGAACCGTCTTGGCGCCGGATAGATCGACCGGCGTGCTCGTGCCACTGCGGGCAGTGATCTTGATCTGGCCGAGCGTGATGCCCGCGCCGCCGCTGAGCGTTTTCAGCAGCACCGTGTTGAGTTGGGCCTGCACGGGGCTGCCGTCGATCTGGCCACCGCTGGCCGCGCCGTCGATGCCCAGGTCGGCAGCCGTGGTGGAGCCATTGGGGCTGGTGACTGAAAATGCGCCGCCACCCGTCGTGGAATCGACGAGTTTCAGGCCAGTACCGTCGGCATTGATCGATGCCGTTACTTTGCCGCCGGTGGTCTTGTTGATCGCGTCGATAACCCCGCCAATGGTCGTCGACTGGCCAAGATCGATGGCGTAGGTCGTCCCGTTGCGGGTCTTGATCGTCAGATCCGAACCCGTGGCATTGGCAACGCCGTTTCCGTCGTTCAGCGAAGCCAACGTCGTATTGCGGCCGACGTATTGCAGGCTGGCCGCGCTCGTGACGACACCGCTCACGGCCGTCCCGGTGATGCCCAGGTCGGCGGCCGTTGTCGTATTGCCGACGTCCTGGATTTTCAGCGTCCCGGCGGCGCCGCCGCTGGTGTCGGTGATGACGAGCTTGTTGTTCTGGACCTTCGCGTTGACGCTGACGTCCAGATCGGTGTTGATCTTGTTGACGATGTCGTTGAGGTCGACGGCGCTGCTCAGGTCGAGCAGGGAGGTCTTGCCGCTGGAATCGGTGATGCGGATTTCTCCGCGGGAAATGCCTTCACCGCCGCGCAGGTCGCTGAGAGGATTGTTCTGGGTCAACCCGCCGCCGCCGAGTTCGACGGTGATTTTGCCGGCGCCGACGGTGGATGTCGTGCTGGCGAAACCGCTCGTCACCAGCTGCTGCGATTGAGTCAGCCGGGCCACCTGGAACTGGTACGAACCCACGGCCGCGCCGTTGGTGGCGGTGGCGGTGAGAACGCTCTCGTCGCTGGAAGTGGCGGCCGCGTTGGCGAAGAAGGACGGCTTGCTGAGCGACTGGGCCGAGATCTGCAGGCTGGTCAGGCGGGTGCTGAGATCGAGGTAGGCGGTTTTCTGCGTCGTCGCGTCATCGATCTTGGCCTGGACCAAGTCCTTCTGCTTGCCTTCGATCTGCATCAACTGGTCGATAATCGCGCCAGTATTGATGCCGCTCACAAGGCCGGTGGATGACGTAATAGTGCCCATGGGCTAGTCGTCGAGGAAAAGGTTTCGGTCTTGCCGGGCCAAATCGCGCGGCCGAAGGTTGGCGCCCTCGCGCATGTCCAGTCGCTCGGCCTTGGCCGATTCCAGGGCCCAGTTCAGCAGGAACATCTGCTTGGCCCGGCGGACCTTGCGCATGGCGTCGGCCGTGTGTAGCAGCTGCGGGATATTCTCGTTCGTACCTTCGACCATTCTTTGATTATCGGAACATTGGAGAGGTTTGGTGAGAAAATCATCCCGAAGCCATTGACAGGGCGGCAATTCCAGTCGAGCTGCGAGTCTGCCCGAATCAATGACGCTCCGGCCGCGTCGGAAGAAGTTTCCGAAGTGTCGGAAAGGTCTTCCGAAGCCTCGGAAAGGGTTTCCGAAGTGTCGGAAGAGGCTTCCGAACGAGTCCCGTGGGTTCAAAGCCGCCTTTAGCCGCCTGTCGCCGATTTCGACCCATGCGGGCCGTGTGTTAGCATGAGACCGACTTTTTAGATCGGGAAGGATTTCCATGACGCCGGCCGACGTGTTGAAGCTCATCGACGCCAAACAGATTCAGTTCATCGACTTACGCTTCATGGACTTTCCCGGACTGTGGCAGCATACGACGTTGCCGATCAGCGAACTGACCGTCGAAAGCTTCGAGCACGGCTTCGGCTTCGACGGCAGCAGCATCCGCGGCTGGCAGGCGATCAACGAGAGCGACATGCTGCTCATCCCGGTCGCCCATACCGCCAAGGTCGATCCGTTTCTCCAGCACCCGACGCTGTCGCTGATCTGCGACGTGCGCGACCCGATCACCAAGAAGGAATACAGCCGAGATCCGCGGTCGATCGCCCGTAAGTGCGCCAGCTACCTGCAGAGCAGCGGCATCGCCGACAGCGCCCAGTTCGGGCCGGAGTTGGAATTCTTCGTGTTCGATCATGTCTGGTACGACCAGGGAATCAACTTCGCCAAGTATCACGTCGAAAGCCGCGAGGGCATCTGGGGCCGCGGCGAGGAATCGAGCGATAACAAGGGCTACCGAGTACGCCTCAAGGAAGGCTATTTCCCCACGCCGCCGATGGACACGCTGCAGAACGTGCGGTCGGAGATGGTGAAGGAACTGGTCGACATGGGCATCGCCGTCGAGGCGCATCACCACGAGGTGGCGACGGGCGGGCAGTGCGAGATCGACATGCGGTACCAGGACCTCGTGACGATGGCCGACAACGTCATGATGTACAAGTACGTCGCCAAGAACGTTGCGGCCCGGCACGGCAAGGTCGTAACCTTCATGCCCAAGCCACTGTTCCAGGACAACGGCAGCGGCATGCACGTGCACTTCAGCCTGTGGAAGGGCGGCAAACCGCTGTTCGCCGGCAATCGCTACGCCGGCATGAGCGAGACCGGCCTGTTCGCGATCGGCGGCATCCTAAAGCACGCCGGGGCACTGTGCGCGCTGTGCAATCCGACGACCAACAGCTACAAGCGATTGGTCCCCGGCTTCGAAGCGCCGGTGAATCTCGTCTACAGCAGTCGCAACCGGTCGGCCGCGATCCGCATCCCGATGTACAGCGAGAACCCGAAGACCAAGCGGCTGGAATTCCGCAGCCCCGACAGCAGTTGCAACCCGTACCTCGCCTTCAGCGCGATGACGATGGCGGCCATCGACGGGATCAAGAACCGCATCGATCCGGGCGAACCGATCGACCGTAACCTCTATGAGCTCGGCAACGAGGAACTCGAAAAAATCGGTTCCGCGCCGGCGTCGTTGGAAGAAGCTCTCGATGCCTTAGAAGCCGACCACGACTTTCTGCTCGAGGGCGGCGTCTTTACGGCCGACGTGATTCACTATTGGATCAAGTACAAGCGCGAGAACGAGGTCGATGCGATCCGCATTCGGCCGCACCCGTACGAGTTCTGCATGTACTTCGACATCTAGCCGGCCGGCCGGTTGAGCGGCGAAATTGAACACGGGCGGCGTGAACATTGCTCACGCCGCCCGCTGGTCAAAATCCGTCTCGAGCCTTAGGGCCTCGTGTTGTTGTTCGTGTTGTTCTTGCCTTCGGCGACCTGCTTGATCTTGGCGGCCCACTGGGCGCCCATCTTCGGGTCGCCGACAGTTCCGACGCTGATCGTCAGCTTGCTGCCCCGGTCGGCCTGATCGATGGTGGCCTGCACCTTCGTCTTGTCCGCCATCAGGCCCGACGCACGGCCATCGACCTTGGTCGACGTGGCGCTGACATCGGTCAGGCCGTCATCCGAGAACACCTGCTTGGCGGCGTTGGTGGTGGTTTCCGGATCGGCGTACACCATCGTCGTCTGGCTCAGGTAGTCGCTCTTCACGCCTTCCTGGTAGTGAGACGCGCACCCGATCCCCAACAGAGACAGCACTGACAGCGCCGCAACGGCAGTTACCTTTCGCATGACTTGTTCCTTCGTTCCTTAGGACCCCTTTTCGGCCACGGCACGCCCGCGACCACACCGGATGCTAGGCGACACACCCACGAAAAGTATTAAATCCTTTTTAACCGTCGCGGCTGCTTTCGGTTAGAAGAAACGGTTTCCGATAAACCGCAGGCCCGCCAAGACACCGGCAAGGACAAAGCCGACAATCCCCAGCAGGCTTAAACCCCAGACCGATCCGCCGCGGTTGGCCAGCACCAGGATCGACGACCCGACGAACAGCGCCGCGACCACGAGTGCGAACGCGATGTTCCGGCTGGCGTGCTCGAGCGTTTCGGTCAGCTTGTCCAGCCGGTGGTGCTCCAGGTTGATCGTCAGCCGGTCGCGGTTCACCGATTGGATCACCTGCTTGATGTCGTTCGGCAGCCGCTCGACGAGCTGGGCGTACTCGGCGACCGCCTGCTGCAACCGCCGCCGCACGGCCCGCGGGCCGAAGCGTTCGCGGACGAGTTTTTCAACGAACGGCCTTGCCACCTCCATCAGGCTGAACTCCGGATCAATCCGGGCGGCCACGCCTTCGATCGTCGACAGCGCCTTGATCAGCAGCACCAGCGATGCGGGGCACCGCAGGTTGTGGGCCCGCAGCTTGCCGAAGAACTCGCGCAACAGCTTGCCAAGGTCGAGCTGTTCGATCGGGATGTTCCCGAACTGGTTCATAAAGTCGCGCACGTCGGCGATGAACAGGCGGTCGGTCAGCGTCTTCGGATCGACGTCGCCCAGCTCGCCGACAACCCGAACGACCTTTTCGACATCACCGACCACAACGCCGTGGACAAGGTCGGCCAAGTTCTCGCGCGTGCGGCGATCGAGCTGGCCGGTCATGCCGCAATCGATGAACGCGATCCGGCCGCCCTCGAGCGCGAACAGGTTGCCCGGGTGCGGATCCGCATGGAAAAACCCGGCCTCCAGCGTCTGCCGCAACACCGCCCGCGTGCCGGCCGTCACCAGGCGGCGACGATCTTCCGGCGTCATCGTACTCGGGTCGAGCGATGACAGAATCGTGCCGTTGATGCGTTCCAGCGTCAGCACCGTTTTCCCCGTTGCCTGCCAGAAGACGCGGGGAACGATCACTTCCACATCGTCGTTGAACATCTCCCGCAGGCGATCGGTCGCCTGGCCCTCGCTGGTGAAATCGATCTCCTTGGCCAGTTCGCGCTTGAATTCTTCGACCACTTCCACCGGGTCGTAGCCGAGGTTGGTGAAGTGCTTCTCGAGGAAATGCGCGAGGGCGGAAAGGATCTCCAGATCCGTTTGCGTCAGCCGATCGATCCCCGGCCGGCGCACCTTGATCACCACGCTCGTACCGTCGGCCAGCACCGCTTCGTGCACCTGCGCCATCGAGGCGGCCGCCATGGGCGTGGTGGTGATCTGCGAAAACAGTTCACTCACCTGCCCCGGGAATTCCGCCGCCAGTGCCAGCTCGACCTGCTCGAACGGGATCTTCGGCGCGTCCACCTGCAGCTTGGCGAACTCGTCGGCCCACGCGGGCGGGATCAAGTCGGGCCGCGTGCTGAGCACCTGGCCGAGCTTAATGTAGGTCGGCCCGAGCAGTTCCATCGCCCGGCGAAGGCGCTGGGGGCGATCCATCTGGGTCAGCTCCGGCGGGGGCACCCGGCGGATCAGGTTCAGCGCCCGGGCCGCCAGCGTTTCCAGGCCCAGCTCGTTCACCACGTCGGCTAATCCCACGCCGATCAGCACTTCCAGCATTTCCTTGTAACGAGCGATATGCCGGATAGGGCCCGAGAGCGGGACGATTCGCACCATGACGCAGTTATACAAAAAACCATCGCAACCGGTGGCCGGCCGCTATGATAGAGCACAACCGAGGCAAGACGCATGCTCAACGACGTCAAGATCCCGCCGATGATGAAGGATTCGCCGGATTTGCCCGCGGCCTCGCCCCCGACCTCGCCGGGTGTGCCGGTCCACCCGGTGCCGCTGACGCCTGAGCCACTCAAGCCGGCGCCTCACAGTGTGCCGCACCCGAATCAGACGATCCATACCGATCGACAAGAGCCCGGCACCCACCACGCCCGCTATTTCGGCGACAAGCCGATCACCGACGCCGCCTACGCCATGCCGCTGGAAGACCGCGGCAGCACTTTCAGCGTCGGCCTAACGGTCGCCGCCCTGGCGGTTGTCATCGCGGTGGTGGTCTGCGTGTACGCGGCGCTGCGCTGAGCCGGTTCCATAACTTGTTGCAGGGCCTAGGTTGCGGAGAGTTATCCACAACGAAATTGGGTTTGTTTTTTCAAACAGTTTTGTCGCGTTGCGCCTCCTCCTCTCTTAAGCCCTGCCTCTGCCACGGATCCCGGAGCAGAGCCCCGGGGCTTTGGGTAATACTGCAGATTGTCAAAGAGCTTCTTACTCCCTCTCTCCTGGGGAGCTTTACACAGAAACCAGCGCTTTCCCGGCGAAGGCGCAAGCGACCCCCGACGTGACGTTATGCAGTGGCCAGCCGCTTGCGCCTTCGCCGGAGTTTTTGTGCAAAGCCCGTGGGGAGAGGGCTGGGGTGAGGGGATGTCGAGTCGGTCGACTCCTGCGTGTAAAACGACGCTCCGAAGTCGCTAGACTCCGCCTCCCCTCGCCTAACCTCTCCCCAGGGAGAGGGACCGGAAAGGCACTTCGAGCAATCTGGCGCTCAATTCGTGCTGGCCTCTTCCAGATCTACCTGTGTCGAATCGTACCGCCGCCGCGGACGGCTGTCGGCGGAAAAACCGAGGAACTTGGCCGTTTCGGAAGGTTCGATCGGCGTCGCCGTCCCGTAGGCACTCACGCTCACCGCGCACAGCTTCAACTCCGGTTGCCGGCTGATCGGATCGCAGGCATCGCTTGTCGCTTCGTTGGGCGAGGCGCCTTGCGACCACAGATCCCCCCAGTGCATCGGCATGAACACGACGCCGACGGGAACGTCCGTCGTGATGCGCAGCGCGCTCCACGCCTTGCCATGACGGCTGCGGATCTCGACGCGGGCATTGTCGAGCAATTGAAGGGCGGCCGCGTCATCGGGGTGCATTTGCAGGTAGGGGGCCGGATCCACCTTGTTCAGCGCCGCGACGTTGCCGGTCTTGCTGCGCAGGTGCCATTGACCCGCGACGCGTCCTGTCGTCAGCAGCAGGGGGAACTTGCCGTTCGGCGACTGCTCCTTCGGCAGGAACGGTCGAGCGAAGAATTTCGCTCGACCTGTCGGTGTCGGAAAGACGCCGTTCTCGTAGCGGCGAGCGTGCGATTTGCCGAGCGCCGGGAAAGGCCACTGCAATGGGCCTTGCTTCGCCAGCCGATCGTGCGTGAGCGCGCTCTGATCGTTCGGCCGGCCCGCCGTGCTGCGACTGAACTCGTCGAAGATCGCCGCGGCATTTTCGTACTGCATTCCCTGGCTTAGCCCCATGCGGTCGGCGATTTCCTTCGCCCACCACCAATCCGGCTTAGCATCGCCCGGCGGCGGGACGGCCTGCTGCATCAGCGTTACGCGGCGCTCGCTGTTGCAGAACGTGCCCGATTGCTCGAGGTTCACGGCGGCGGGCAAGATGACGTCGGCGAACGCTGTCGTCTCCGTCGGTACGTACGCGTCCTGCACGATGACCAGTTCCGCCTTCTCCAGCGCGGCCCGCACCCGGCCGAGGTTCGGCATCGAGCCGGCGGGGTTGGTGCCGACGATCCAGATGGCCTTGATCTCGCCGCGCTCCATCGCGTCGAACATCGCCACCGCGTCATGCCCGGGCTCTGGCGAAATCGTCCCGGCCGGCACGTTCCAGAACTTTTCCATCCACTCGCGATGCGACGGCTCAACGATCTTCCGCTGGCCCGGCAGCAGGTGAGCCATGTAGCCGACGTCGCGTCCGCCCATCGCGTTCGGCTGGCCCGTCAAACTGAACGGCCCGCACCCCGGCCGACCGATCTGGCCGAGGGCCAGGTGCAGGTTGATGATCGCGTTGTTGGTGAACGTGCCAATCGTGCTCTGGTTCACGCCCATCGTCCAGAAACTGATGAGCGATTTGGCATCGCCGAGCACCCGGGCGGCGACCTTAAGGTCGTAGACGCGCAGGCCGCAAATTTCGGCGACTTTTGACGGCGGGTAGTCGGCCAGCATCGCTTCGAGATCTGCCCAGCCATCGGTATTGGCAGCGATGAACGATTCATCGAGTTGGCCGTCACGGTGGAGGATGTGCAGCAGGCCGTTGAGCAGGGCCAGGTCGGTGCCTGGGCGGATCGGCAGGTGAATCGTCGCCGCCTCGGCCGTGGGGGTGCGGCGCGGGTCGACGACGACGCACTGGCTGCGAGCTTTTTCGATCCGCCGACGCACGCGCGCGAATGTGACGGGGTGGCAGTCGGCGGCGTTGCTACCGATGAAGAAAAAGGTGTCGGCCAGGTCAATATCGGCGTAACTCGTCGGCGGGCCATCGCTGCCGAGGCTGAGCGAATAGCCGCTGGCCGCGCTGCTCATGCACAGGCGGCTGTTGCTGTCGACGTGATTCGTGCCGAGCACGCCTTTGCCGAACTTGTTGAAGGCATACTGCGCCTCGGTCGTCATCTGGCCCGACAGGTAAAACGCGATCGCCTTGGGCCCGTGCTGCTGGCGGATCGCGTTGAGCTTGTCGGCGACGAACTGACTAGCCCGATCCGGCGTGGTGGCCGATGGCGCGGCGTCGCGGTATTCCCGCAGCATTGGCCAGCGGGCACGCGTCTTGACGTCGACCGTCTGCGCGACCGTGCCACCTTTGGCGCACGTCCGCCCGAAGTTGGCCGGGTGATCCGGGTCGCCACGGACGCCGAGGATCTTTGCGCCGTCGGTTTTGACCAGCAGGCCGCAACCGACGCCGCAGTAGGGACAGAGAGATTTAACTTCGTGGGCCATCTTGTAGCTGCGACGCCTGCGTCGCCTTCTTGTGATTCCTGACGCTCGGCGACGCAGGCGTCGCAGCTACGGGTCAGTACACGTCCCGCTGATACCGCCCACTGCGGCCGAGGTTGCTCATGAAGGCGTCGACTTCTTCCGGCGATAACCCGCCCGCGCCGGCGACGACCTGGCGCAGCGCCTTGTCGACGTCATTCGCCATGCGCTTCGCATCACCGCAGACGTAGAAGTGCGCGCCTTCCTGCAGCCAGGCCCACAGCTCATCGGCATGCTGCAGCATGCGGTGCTGGACGTAGACCTTCTCGGCGCTGTCGCGCGAGAAGGCGGTGTCCAGCCGCGTGAGCGTGCCGCTGCCGAGGTAGGCTTCAAGTTCCTGGCGGTAGAGGAAATCGCTGTCCGATTTCTGATCGCCGAAGAACAGCCAGCTCTTGCCGGTGGCCTTGGCGGTGTCGCGTTCCTGCAGGAACGAGCGGAACGGCGCGACGCCCGTGCCGGGGCCGACCATGATGATCGGCTTGTCGTGCTCCGGAAGGCCGAAGCGGTGTGAGGGTTGGACGAACACGCGAATCTTCTGCCCCGGCTTCACGCGATCCGCGAGAAACGTCGATGCGACACCCTTGCACGATCGGCCGACACTGTTCTGGTAGCGGACGGTACCGATCGTCAGGTGCACCTGTTCCGGGCACGCCGCCAGCGACGACGAGATCGAATACAGTCGCGGGGCCAGCGGCGAGAGCGTGGCCACGAAATCGCCTGGCGCGGGCTTGGCCGAGGGGAATTTCAACAGGATGTCGAGGATTTCAAGGTCGCCGCTGCCTTCGTCGCAGTCGCGAAGCTCCGCCAGGGCGGCCGCTTCGGCTTCGTCGGTAGCACAGTGCGTCAGCAGATCGAGCAGATCGGGCGACGGGCGCGTGATCGTGAAATCGCGGTGCAGCGCTTCGCGGAAGCTGGTCGGCTGATCATCCCACCCGGTCACTTCCTCGGCCCCGGTGCGGCCGAGGGCGCGCAGGATCTGCTCGACGTGGTCGTGGCAGTTTTCGGGATAGACGCCCAGGGCATCGCCGGGCTTGTAGGTGATGCCGCTGCCCTTGAGGTTGATCATCACGTGCCGCGTGTCTTTGGCCGACGATTCGCCATTCAGCCCGACGCTGCTGATCAGGCGGGCGACGTACGGGTTCGTGCGGTCGTAGCTGCCGGCAGGCTTGGCGGCGGCCAAAGCCGCGCTCTTGGCGGCCGGGGCGGCGGCGGCTTCCTTCGGGGCATTCGCCTGCAACGTCTTGAGCATCTTCGCCGTATCGCGCCCGCCGGGCGTGCACTTCGACAGATCCTTGTCAGCCCCGCTGGCGATCGCTTCGGCATAAGTCTTGCACACATACCCGCACGACCCGCAATCGAGTTGCGCCATCGCCGCCATCAATTGCAGCGGGTGACGGCGACCTTCCGCCATCCTGAGCCGCTCGTCCATCGCGATCGCAGGATCGTGCCAGGGCGTCTCTTCTTCGATTTCCGCAGGCGCTGCGGAAGCGCCATTCGGGCTTGCCGCTTCAGCGGCAAGCTTCGCGCCCAGCGCTCCATTCAAAATCCCCGCAAAAAACCCGTTCAACCACCCACGCTGTTCTTCATTGAAGGGCGCGGATTCCGGAACAAGAGAAAGCGTCTGTGGATCAAGCGTTGTGCTCATGCGTTCACCGTTGAGTTGAACCATTCGAGAAGTTGCGTCGTTTCGTTTCGGGCCACAAAGTCGTGAAAGCATTCCTCGTCGTCCTGCCGATGGGCGACATAGCCGCGAAGCATTCGTTCGATTAGCTGCGGAGCGTCGTCCGATTTCACGTCGCGATACAGCTCCCGGCCGATCGCCTGCCATTGGCCGTAGCCGCCGCCGACGAAAACGTGGTATCCCTCGGCCGCCTCCTCGCCCACTTTCGTACCGATCAGGCCGATATCGCCGATGTAATGTTGCGCGCACGAATTGTGACAGCCGGTCAGGTGGATATTGATCGGCTGATCGAGCTTCAGCGTCGCGTCGAGGTGGTTGGCGATCGCCATCGCGTCCTGCTTCGTGTGCGATGCGGCGAACTTGCAGCCGGCCGCCCCGGTGCAGGCGACCAGACCGGCACGGACGTTGGTGGCCGACCAGTGCAGGCCGAGGTTTTCGATCATCCGCTTGGCGGCGGGGATCTTTTCGTTCGGGATGTCGCTGATCAGCAGGTTCTGCCAAACGGTCAGCCGGATTGTGCCGCTGCCGCAGACGTCGGCGATCTGAGCGAGGCCGCGCATCTGCGCCGCCGTCATCCGCCCGACCGGCAGCACGACGCCGATGTACGACAGGCCGGGTTGCCTCTGCGGATGCACGCCGACGTGGCCGAGCCGGTCGACATGCGCCGTCCGCGGCTCGCATCCCTCAGCCGACACGCGGCGGAACTTGAACGGCAGATGCTTTTCCGTCTCGGCGATGTATTTTTCGAAGCCCCAGGCATCGAGCACGTACTTCAGCCGGGCCTTCTTGCGATCGGTGCGGTCGCCGTTCTCGGCGAACACCCGCACAACCGCGGCCGCTACCGGAATGCACTCTTCCGGCTTCAGCAGCACGTCGGTATCACGAGCGAAATCCTTGTGGCCGGTGATGCCGCCGAGGCTGAGGCGGAAGTAGACCTCGCCCCCGTGCTTCACCGCGACGAAACCGATGTCGTTGGTGTCTTCCAGCGTGCTGACGCGCCCGCCGCCGTCGAAGCTGATGTTGAACTTCCGCGGCAGGCCGTACATCTCGCGGTGGTTGAGAATGTAGTGGTGCAGTTGCCTGGCGAGCGGGCGGGTGTCGATCAGTTCATCCGCATCGATGCCGGCCGTCGGACTGCAGGTGATGTTGCGGATGTTGTCGGCACCGCTGCCGCGGACGACGATGCCGAGATCGACCAGGCCCATCAGCACATCGGCCGTGTTGGCGGGGCCGATTTCTCGGATCTGCAGGTTCGACCGCGTCGTCACATCTGTATGGCCGCCGCCATATTTTTCAGCCAGGTCGGCCATGCCGCGGAACTGACCGCTGTTGGTCATCCCGCCGGCAAAGCGGAGGCGGCACATAAAGCTTTCCTGCGCCGGGGCGACGAAGAACATGCCCTGGAACTTGAAGAGGAAGACGTCAGTGCCCTTAGGGAACCGAGCGTCGCGGGCGTGGGCGAGCACCTCATCCCAGATGTCCAGGCCGTTATGTTTGCGCTTAGCATTTTCCTCGTTCGTCAGCTTCTTGCCGGCCGCGATCTGGCGGTCGCCGGCGGCGCGGTTGAGGTCGGTTGAGACCGATTCAACCGGGGCGGCTGCCGCGCCGCCGAGCACCGGCAGGGCCCGCAGCGATCGGCCGATGGATTGGCCGGCAGCGAAGCTGTCCGGAAAATGCACTCCTGAAGCGTTACTGCTCATCACGACTCCTGCGAACGAGGACCTGCAAATTCGGTGCTAGCTCAAGAAATTCTTCAGACGGCCAGCGCCGGTTCGACTGAGGGTTCTTCGCCCGCCAACTTCTCTTCGATCGCAACCGGAGCGAACCGTACGCCGAACGCCAAAAACGACGCGGCCGTCACCAGGCAGCCGATGATCAGCAGCGACCCGTGCCAGTCGCCCGCCCCGAACATGAATCCACTGGCCACCGCACCCACGTTGCCGCCGGCACCGACGATGCCGCTCACGCTGCCGACGGCGTTCTTGTTGATAAAGGGAACCACTGCAAACACCGCGCCACACCCCATGCACACGAACAATCCGAACACGATGAACGACACGAGCATCGGCGGTGTGCTGTGCATCTGGCTGAACCAGATCATGCTCAGGCCTTCGAGCAGGAGGATCGCGAACATCCAGTACACCCGGCCCGTCAGGCCAAGGAATTTCGCAACCTTGTCGCTGCCGTACCCGCCCAGGGCCCGAGCGAAGAGGTTCAACCCGCCGAAGCTGAAGGCCGCCCACGACGCGGCGCCGATGGCCATGCCGAAATACTTGTGGTCTTCGAAGTAGGTGTGGGCGATGTTGTCGATCGTCAATTCGATGCCGAAGCAGGCGGCGTACAGCACGAACAGGCACCACGTCCGCGGATCAGCGGCGGCGACGGCAAAGCTCATTTTCTTTGGGGCCTCCATCTTCCCGGCCTTGCGGAGCGGGATGAGGTTGCCCTCAGGCGTATCCTGCGTGAGGAAGAAGTAAGCAGCGGCCGTCAGCAGGCAGATAACGCCGGCCATTAGCATTGCCACACGCCAGCCGGTCGCCTGGCTCAAACCGAGCGAAACGAGAGCGCCCAGCAGGGCAGGCATCAGCAGTTGCGTGACGCCGCCGCCCAGGTTGCCCCAGCCGCCGGTCATGGCGTTGGCGGTACCGACGACGTTCGGGGCGAACATCCGCGACGTGTGATATTGCGTGATCACGAAGCTCGCCCCGATCACGCCGATGCCTAGGCGGAACAGCAGCAGCGAGGTGAACGAGTGGGCCAAGCCGATCGCCATCACCGGGATCGACCCGACGACCAACAGGATCGTGTACGACAGCCGCGGGCCGATGACGTCGCACAGCCAGCCGAAAAACAGCCGGGCGAAGACCGTCGCACTGACGGCCGCGATCATCGTCCACATCTTTTGGTCGGGCGTCAGCTTAAATTCCTTCGCCACGACCGGCCCGAACGCCGCCATGCCGAACCAGGCGAAGAAGCAGAGGAAAAACGCGAACCACGCCAGGTGAAAGGCCCTCATCTGCGGGGTTCGGAAGCTGAACAAGTCGATCTTGGTGGCTTTAAGTTGATCCATGTCGGCTCCAGGCGTTTCGGCGGTCAATTCAGACTTGCGGTTGTACTCTTGGTCGAGCGCGGTATTGCGGTGACCGCGCGTTCGTACGGTTCGGCGATCAGCGACTGCTCGGCGATCGCGACGTGGTCGATGTCGGACGACAGGTTCCCCCAGCGGATCATCTGCCGCAGGACCCACTCGACGGCACTCTCACGGGGCTCGGTCGCCTCGCGAGCCCATGTGCGGAAGCGAGGGCGCCGGGCGGCCGGGCGAAGCCAGCTGTCGATCGACAGACTGCGAGCGATGATCTCTTCGTCCAAGTTCAGATATTCGGGGCGGGCCAGAATTTCGGTGAGCCGGCCGTGGTTGGCGATGTCGTCGCAGAAGACGCAGCCGCGGAGGGTCGCCCGGACAAGCCGCTCGGCCGCGACCGGGTTCTGCCGGTGCCACTTGCGGGTAACCGCCAGCACTTTTTCGGGGTGATCGGGGGCAAATTCGGTCGTGGCTTTGACGATCTCGCCGCAGCCGCGCATCACGGCGAGGGTGTTGTACGGCTCGCCGACGCAATAGCCATCGAGCACGCCACTTGCAAGCAGGCTAGCCATCTGCGTCGGTGGCAGGACCGAGAGCGTCGCGTCGCGCTGCGGATGCAGGCCGGCCGTCTGCAGCAGTTCACGCAGGAAAAAGTGGTGCGATGCGAAGGAGAAAACATAGGCCAAGCCCAGCGGCCGATCGACATGCCGGCGCCATTGCGCCGCCGCGCCGCCCCCGCTACCGATTTCGGCCAGCGATCGCGACACGGTTATCGCATTCCCGCCCGAACCCAGGCACATCAGGATGCCTAGCGGCTCATCGTAGAAGCTCTGCCCGGTGAGGCTGGCGGGCACCATGCCGAGCGGGGCGTGGCTGGCGTGAAGCTGGCCGTAGGTGAGGCGGTCGCGGACGTTGCCCCAGCCGATCTGCGGCTCGAGGCAGACGTCGAGGCCTTCGTCGCTGAAGTAGCCCAGCTCGGCGGCGACGATCAGTGGGGCGGCGTCGATCAGCGGCACGAAGCCAACGTGCACGGCGTGCCTGCTGGCCTCTCGGCCCTGCGAAGTTAGACCAACCGACGCTGCCGGCATTCGTCCGATTCCATCCGGCCCTCCACGTGTCCGATCCACGCTCCGTTGCACGCACCGATCTGCTCGATGCGTCGCTCAAATCCCTCGTCCGCCAGGACGTGTGGCAAATTAACGATCCGCCAATGATGAATCCAATTCATAATTGAGATACGATCGATGAATCTGATTCATGGAGATTGCTTGGAAAATGTGCACGGCTTACGCGTGTTCCTGGCGGTTGCCGATTCTTTAAGCTTCACCCGGGCGGCCGAAACGTTGTTCCTGACGCAGTCGGCGGTGAGCCATCAGATCGGGAACCTGGAAAAGGAGCTGGCCGTCGAGCTGTTCGAGCGCAGCGGCCGACGCGTTTCGCTCACGCCGGCGGGGCGGGCGCTGGTGACGCAGGCGCGGCGCGTCTTCGCCACGATCGATTCGGCCGTCGATGCCGTGCAACAGGCGGGGCAGGGCGGGCAGGGGCGCATCCGCGTCGGCGCGAGTGCGACGGCGTGTCAGTACATCATCCCCGAGGCGCTGCGCGAGTTCCGCGAGTGTTTCCCGAAGTATTCGCTCTCGATCATCCCCGGCGACTCCCCAGTCAGCCAGGAACACCTGCTGGCCGGCACGATCGATCTGGCGATCATGCTGCGCACCGAGCGCAACCGCCGTCTGCAGTTTCATCCGCTGTTCGAGGACGAGCTGCAGCTGATCGTCAGCCCGCTGCACCCCTGGGCGAAGGCCGGCCATGTCGATCGCCGGCAGATCGGGTCGCAGTCGATGATCCTTTACGGGCGGAACAGCGCGACGTTCCGACTTGTGGAGCAATACTTCGCGAAGATGCGGATTCCGCTGCGGGATTGGATCGAGCTGGGCGATTTGAGCGCGATCAAAGAGCTGGTGAAGCTCGGCCTCGGCGTGAGCGTGATGGCACGGTGGGTGATGCTGCAGGATATCCGCCAGGGCTCCCTTGTTTCGCTGCCGCTCGGCGGGGCGAAGCTGAAGCGTCACTGGTGCATCAGCACCGTGAACGGGCGGAAGCTGTCGCTGCCGGAACAGACGTTCATCAACCTCTGCCAGGCGGCCGCGGCGAAGATCGCGAAGCTGACATAGGGGCGGAGATGCTTTTCGTAGGGGCGAGGCATGCCTCGCCCGCAGCGCGTGGAAACACTCAGCGGGCGACGCATGCGTCGCCCCTACAGAAGGCTTACCGGGCGGAGAAGTGCTGCACGTACCACTCGATCGATTCCTTCAAGCCCTCATCGAAATGCTTGATCGGCTGGTAGCCGAGCACCTCGCCCGACAGCGAGATGTCGGCGAGGCTATCGCGTACGTCCCCGTCGCGCGGTGGGGCGTTGATGGGCTTCACGTTCTTGCCGAGCAGCTGATTCGTCAGTTCGACGATCCGGTTCACCGTCACCCGTCGGCCGCAGCCGATGTTGACGACTTCACCGCTCAGGCTCGCCGCCTCGGCTGCGAGCAGGTTGGCGTGGACGACGTTGCTGACGTGGCAGAAGTCGCGGGTCTGCATCCCGTCGCCGTAAATCGTCGGCGGCTCGTCGTGCAGGATCTTGTTCACAATGCTCGGCACGGCCGCCCCGTACTGGCTCTTTGGATCCTGGCCGGGACCAAAGACGTTGAAGTAGCGCAGGCTGATCGTCTGCATGCCGTGCAGTTTGGCGTAGGCGGTCAGGTAGAGTTCGCCGGCGTATTTCGCGATGCCGTACGGGCTGATCGGCACGCCACGCATCGACTCAACCTTCGGCTGAACCGGATCGTCGCCGTAGATCGCACTCGTGCTGGCGTAGATCACCCGGCGAACGCCGGCGTCCTTCGCAGCGATCAGGAGAGAAAGCGTGGCCGTCGCGTCGACCGCCTGATAGTCCTCAGGTTTTGCGACCGATTCTGGCACGCTCACGAGCGCAGCTTTGTGAAAGATCACGTCCACGCCGTTCACTGCCTTCTGCACCGCGGCGCGATCCCGGATGTCGCCCTCGATCGTCTCGACATCCTTCTGCACGTCCGCCAGCCGCCGCCACGAGCCGCTGCCGATGAGACTATCGATGACGCGGACGCGGTAGCCGCGCTCGAGCAGCGTGTGAACGATGTGCGAGCCGATGAACCCGGCGCCGCCGGTGACGAGTGCTGTGCGTTGACTCATGCGTTCGCCTTATTCGCTTCCGAAACGGGCCGTCCGAAAATATCCGCCAGCGCAAGCCACGCCGCATTCTCGGCCGACTGCAGCACGGGCTGATACCAAAGGTTCATCTCTACCCGCTCTCGCAGCCCGGGCAAAATGCGTGGCGGCAGAAGATCGCGCATCGCATCCGTGAACGCCCCGTGACGCACCAGCGGACTGGTGACAACGACCTTGTCCGGCCGGATGAAGTTGATGGCGTTGCTGATGCCGGTGGCGAGGTGATTCAGGACCTGGTCGACCGCCGCACGATCCTGGCCGACGTCGGCAAGCGCTTCATCGAGTGATCGGCCGCTCTTCGATCCGAAGCGAGGGAGCTGTTTGGTGCTGACAATGCGTTCAAGACAGCCGATCGCGCCGCAGAAGCAGCGATCGGTTTCCACGTTCAGCCGCATGTGACCGAGCTCGTTGCCAGCGCTCACGCTGCCGCGGTGCGGCCGGCCGTCGAGCAGTACCGAGGCGCCGAGGCTTCCGTCGCCGATGCCGACGAGCAGCACATTGTCGACCGGACTGCCGTTGGTCATCAGCCAACGCACGGCCAGGGCGTGCATGTCGTTCTGGAGAACGATCGGCGTTTTGCCGGCGGCGTCGTACAGCGGAGCGAGCGAGACGGCGTGTTCGGAAAGGAGCGACGAGCTGAACAGGATCTCTCGCGCCTGCGGATCGACCAACCCGGTAAAGCTGACGCCGATCGAGATTACCGCCGGCTTGATCCGCTCGGCGAGCAATTTAGCGGCCGCCTCGACGATGCGCGCCGGCTTCGACACGGGCCGGGTGGTTTCCTCGCCCTTCACCTGACCAAGCGCGTTCACTTCCGCGACGCGGACTGCCCCGGGTGAAATGCTCACGCCGAGAAACGAGCGATGCTGCGGATCGATCTCCAGCGGCACCTGCGGCCGGCCCCGGTCGGCGGTGGGGGCGGCCTCGGCGTCGCGCAACAGCTTGGCGGCCAGCAGGTTCGATACCGCGTTACCCGTCAGCGTCGGATGAACGCCGGTAAACTGGTGAATCTCCCGCCGCCCCATTCGGCCGCGGCGCCAGATGAGCGAGGCGAACTGTCGCTCGCGCTCGCCGAGCGGGCCGCGGGATCGTGTAGCTGTGGAAGCCGGCATATCAGGGGCGAAAGGGCGGCATCGGATTTGCCGCTTGCAATATAATACACGCTGTTGTATTTATTTCCAGTACGCTCATGACCATCCCGATCAAAATGTCGACTCATCCCCAACCGCGTTACCGTGTTTTCGCCTCCGCCGCCGAGGCCAGCCGGCATGCCGCCGACGAGATCACTGCGCTGGTGAAGGCCGCCACGCCGCAGAAGCCGGCCGTGCTGGGCCTGGCGACCGGCAGTACGCCAACGGGGGTGTATCGCGAGCTGGTGCGACGCCACCTCGAGGAAGGACTCTCGTTCAAGAACGTCATCACGTTCAACCTCGACGAGTATTACCCGATGAAGCCGGACGCGCTGCAGAGCTACGTCCGCTTCATGAACGAGCACCTGTTCGATCACATCGACATCCCGAAGGCCAACATCAACATCCCGGACGGCACGCTGAAGATCGAAGACGTGCCGGCCTTCTGCGCCGAGTACGAAGCAAAAATCGCTTCAGCCGGCGGGCTCGATCTGCAGATCCTCGGCATCGGCCGCAGCGGGCATATCGGTTTCAACGAACCGGGCTCGGCCGAGGACAGCTGGACGCGCATCATCACGCTCGACAAGCTGACGCGCCTCGACGCGGCCGCCGACTTCTTCGGCGAGCAGTACGTGCCGCGCCGCGCGATCACCATGGGCGTCGGCACGATCCTCTCGGCCAAGCGCGTGCTGATGCTCGCGTTCGGCGAAGGCAAGGCCGGCATCATCGCTCGCGCGATCGAGGGCCCGATCACCTCGCAGGTGTCAGCCAGCTTCCTGCAGAAGCACCCGAACGCCACCACGCTGCTGGACGATGCTTCGTCGGCGCAATTGAGCGCGATCGCCCGCCCGTGGACGGCCGGACCGGTGAAGTGGGACAACCCGGCGCTGGTGAAGAAGGCCGTTATCGGCCTGTCGCTGGAGACGAAGAAGCCGATCCTTCACCTCACCGAAGAAGACTACAACGAGCACGGCCTGCAGGATCTGCTGGCGCAGAAGGGCCGAGCCTACGACACGAACCTCGACGTTTTCCGCACGCTGCAGGCCAGCGTCACCGGCTGGCCCGGCGGCAAGCCGAAGGACCGTAAGCGGGCCGGCGACATTACTTGGCCGGGCGATGAGATTTTCCCGAAGCGCTGCCTGATCTTCAGCCCGCACCCCGATGATGACGTGATCAGCATGGGCGGCACGCTCATCCGCCTGGTCGACCACGGCCATGAGGTGCACGTGGCATACCAGACGAGCGGCAACATCGCCGTGTTCGATTCCGACGCCATTCGCTTCGCCGACTTCGCCCGCGATTTTGCGGCCCTGATTGGGGTCGGTGTAGAGCAGGTGAACGCGATCGAGACGCACATCGAAGAGTTCATCCGCAACAAGAAGCCCGGCCAGGTCGACAGCAAACAGATCGCCGCGCTCAAGGGCTTGATCCGCCGCGGCGAAGCCCGCGCGGGCTGCCGCGAGTGCGGTGTGCCGATGGAGAACCTGCACTTCCTCGACATGCCGTTCTATGAAACCGGCGCGGTCAAGAAGAAGCCGATCGGCGAAGAAGACGTGCAGATCATCGTCGACCTGCTGCAGAAGCTGAAGCCGCACCAGATCTACGCGGCCGGCGATTTGAGCGACCCGCACGGCACGCACCGTGTCTGTCTCGACGCCATCTTCAAGGCCGTCGATCGCGTCAAGAACCAGGAATGGTTCAAGCAGTGCCAGCTGTGGCTGTACCGCGGCGCCTGGCAGGAATGGGAGCCGGAAAAGATCGACATGGCCGTTCCGCTGTCGCCGGAAGAGGTGGAGCGGAAACGCCTGGCGATCTTCCGCCACCAGAGCCAGAAGGATAAGGCCATGTTCCCCGGCGCCGACCCCCGCGAATTCTGGCAGCGCGCCGAAGACCGCAACAAGGCGACGGCCAAGCTGTACGACCAACTCGGCCTGGCGCAGTACGCGGCGATGGAAGGCTTCGTCCGCTGGACCGGCGCGAAGTAGCGGTTGTCTTATCCCTCCCCCTCCGCAACATATCTCATCTGTAACGGTTCAGTAGGTGTAAGTGATAGAGCATGACTTTTCCGTTGACCCATCGGCGGACGCGTCGCAGGCGGCGGACGTGGTTGGGC
>Ga0070658_10000324_pt1 | contig 40861 bp, 35 predicted proteins | sample KBSC13metaG_FD_64664 | JGI IMG/M metagenome (GOLD analysis project Ga0070658, IMG submission 64664) | Corn rhizosphere microbial communities from Kellogg Biological Station, Michigan, USA - KBS C1-3 metaG | ecosystem: Host-associated > Plants > Roots > Rhizosphere > Soil ... | reverse complement strand
CGCGAACTGCTGCGCTGGGAGAACCCGCGGATCTCGGAGGCGCCCTCCGACCTGATGTTCGATATGGTGCAGGGCGGCTGGGATAACGATCCCATCGACGATGCGCGCCTGCCCGCGGATCTTATCGTCGATTATGTGCGCGTCTGGCAGCGCAAAGATCTCGCCTCACCCCTGGATACCAAACGCCCGCGGGCGGCTTCCGCACGTAAATGGTCTGCCGGTGGGCGGGGAAACGGTCAGCAGCACGCGGCGGAACGGGCTGAGGCGTTTCTGGACGTCTGGAGCGCCGATTTTAAGGCGTCCAGCAGCACCTCGAAATTCCAATCGCCTTCGTGGCGAACTCCATTGATGAAGAAGGTGGGGGTGCCGTTGACGCCGCTCTGGAGACCGCTGAGAACGTCGGACTGGATGCGTTCTGCGTAGGTACGCTCGGCGATCTCATGTTCCATGCGGCGAGCATCCAGACCGATGGACTTCGCATAGGTGAGCAGGAGGCCGCGCTCTACATCGACCGGATTCTCGAAGAGGAAGTCGTGCATGGTCCAGAACCGTCCCTGCGCCGCTGCGGCCTCCGCTGCGAAAGCGGCGTATTCGGCAAAAGGATGGATCAGAGTCAGAGGGAAATTCCGGAATACAAACTGAAGTCGGTCGCCCATCTCCGCCTGAAGCGCCCGCACCATATAGTAGGCCTCGCCACACGCAGGACTCTGATAGTCCCCGTATTCCACCAGTGTCACCGGCGCCTCGCCCAGGCCACGAATGTGGTCGCCCAGGTGGATCGCTCTACTCAATTGCATGTTTACCACGGTTCCTTCATGGGATTCGCACGTGCCAACAACGGCGCGTGCGATAGTCCTATTGTAGGGGAGAATTGCCGGATTGGCAGTGAGCAGAGCGCAGATTCGTATCTCAGTGAAAGAGCCAACCCGCGGGTTGGCTTTGGATGCAAGCAGAAACTATAACAATTCGCATAGACCGGGCCCTACATTCCGGTAGATTGTCTAAGGAGGCGTATCTTCGAGACGGATGAGGCCGCGACGCAGGGCCGCCATAGCCGCCTGGGTCCGGTCACTCACCTCCAGCTTTTGAAACAGGTTGTTGAAGTGTGCGCGCACCGTTCCCTCTTCGATACTCAGTTCAGAAGCGATCTCCTTATTGCTTCTGCCGCGCACCAGCAGACGCAGCACCTCCAGCTCACGGGCCGTCAGTTCCGGGCTGCTCATGCGCTCGGTCAGTTTGGCTGCCATCTCCAGAGGAATCCGCTTCTGTCCGGCATGGGCGGCGCGTATCGTTTCGAGAAGCTCCTCCGGCGGCACCCCTTTGAGCAGATACGCCATCGCCCCGGCACGCAGGCACTGGTAGATATCCTCATCGGTATCGAAGGTGGTCACGACGATAATGCGCGCGTTGCGGAACTCCTGGCGAATCACGGCGATCACTTCAGGGGCATCCAGAGACGGCATCCGCAGGTCCAGAAGGGCGACATCGGGACGGTACTCGCGATAAAGATCGATGGCGGTGCGCCCGTTGTCGGCCTGAGCGACGACGGTCATGTCCGCCTCCTGAGCGATAATCGCTGCCAGCCCCTGACGTACCACGGCATGGTCATCGGCGATGAGAACTCGGATCGGACTGTTTCCTGTTTGAACGGGGGTAGTCACGGGCGTGTCTCTTTTCACCTTGCAGGCAATTGCACCGGCATCGCGGGCGGTACGTCCTCTGCCCCGATGCCTGGTTATCCGTCGAGAGGTATCCTTTACAGTGGGTCTGTTATGAGAACCATCAACTCCACGCGTGTGCCGTGCCCAGGGCGACTGTCGATCGTCAGCACGGCTCCTATCTGGACAGCGCGTTCGCGCATTCCGGTCAGACCAAAACCCGCTTCGTAGGTTCGGGCAGGGGCGAACCCGCGTCCATTATCCTCGATACACAGGCGTACCTGGCCGGGCTTATAGGTCAGTGTGGTTTTGAGGGCGTCGGCTTGTGAATGGCGCAGAACGTTGGTCAGGGCCTCCTGACCGATGCGCAGCAGATTGTGTTCCACCTCCGGGGGCAAGGGGCGGATCTCCCCCCGCACTTCCCAGGTGCTCTGGATCGGAACGCGTGAGAACATCTGTTCCTGTATATGCTGCAGCGCGTCCGTCAGTCCCTGTCTCTCCAGAGCGGTGGGGCGGAGAGCCTGCACGGAGCGGCGCGCTTCTACCAGGCACTCTTGCGCCAACCGTCGCGCCAGACGGAGCGGAGAGTTCGGATCTTCCGTGTTGACGTTGCCGGTTCGCTCTGCCACCTGAAGCTGGATGACGATGCCGGTCAAGCCCTGCGCCAGAGTATCGTGGATTTCGCGGGCGATCCGCGTACGCTCCTCCAGGATCGTCCGATCGCGACGGCGCAGTTCCGCCTCCTGCTCCCGTACCTCCATGGCGAAACCGATATCCATTGCCAACTCGTCGAGCAGGCGCAGCTCCTCTGCATCGAAAAAACCGGGCTGGTCGGCGTAGAGATTGAAGGTGCCGATCACCTTCTCCGCCCGTTTCAGAGGGAGCGACGCCATCGCGAAGTAGTCCCGCTGCAGTCCTGCTTCACGCCATGAGGCGGATTGCGGGTCGCGAGCGACATCGTTGCAGACCCTGTATTGGCCTGCTTGCAGCGCCTGAAGTGTGAAGACGCACTGGCACTCGCTCTGGTCACTGCCGAGCATTGCGGTCAGAATCTCCAGGGTGTCAGGGGTCGCTCCGGCATGGGCGGCGACTTTGATCTGATCACTGATAGGATCCACCAGGCCGATCCATGCCATACGGAACTGACCCTGCTCGACAGCGGTGCGGCAGGCGTTTGCAAGCATCGTCTGGGGATCTTTTTCACGCGTGATATTCTGGTTGATGTCGCTTAAGAGGGCATAGACACGATTCAAGCGCCGGATACGGAACTCCGCCTGCTTGCGCTCGGTAACATCGCGGATCATCCCCAGAATATTGCCGTCCGGCATTCCGGTCGCGATCACCTCCGCGCTGAAGATCGAGCCGTCCTTGCGTCGAAGCCGCCACTCCCGATAGTACGGGGCGCTGGTATAGATGGCATGTAACGCCGGCTCGATGTTCGGAATCTCTTCCGCTACGACGATGTCCGAAGCGTGCATCCCGATGAGTTCGTCTCGGGTGTAGCCGAGCATCCGGCAGAGGCTCGGATTGGCGTCGAGATAGGTGCTGTTGGAATCGGCGATGACGATGCCATCCGGGGCCACCTCGAAGAGCGTGCGGTAGCGCGCTTCCGTCGCTCGCCGCGCCTCCTCGGCCTGATTGCGCTCACGCTCCTGCAGGAAACCGTCTAGAGCGAACGATATGCTGGGCATCAACTCGCTCAGAGTCGCAGACAGCTCCGCGGTAAAGAAGTCGCGCGTGCCTGCGTACAGGGTGAGGGCCGCAACCACCTTCCCCCGCTCCTTCAACGGGAATGTGGCGCACGCCTCGATTCCGACGCTCCTGGCAAGGTCGTGCCAGGGGATTGTCGTCGGGGTGGAGAAAATGTCGTTCACGATGGTCAGCCGACCGGAAAGAATTGCCTGCCCGGTCGGCCCCTGTGAGCGGGGGTCATCCGCATCCAGGGTGACGACCAGTCCCTCCATATAGTCGTCATCGATGCCCGCGGAAGCGACCCTTTTGACCAGGTCTCCCTCCGGGACACCGATCCATGCAAAGCGGAAGTGCCCGGCCTCAACCGCGACGGTGCAGACTTCCTGGAACAGCTCATCGAGGGATCGGCAATGACTCACGGCGCGATTGGTACGCGACAACATCGCGTACAGGTTGTTGCGAATTTCCAGTGTCTCCTCTATCCGGCGGCGTTCGGTAATATCGGTGACAATGATACCGATGCCGATGACTTCCTCCTGAAGTCGAACCGGGTAGTAGTTCGCCAGCCAGTGGCGCGCCAGGCCCGCGTTTGTTACGCCGCTCACGTCGTGGTTCAACACGGTCTCACCGCCGAGAGCTTTGTGATAGAGCGGCTCCACAACAGGCCATAAGTGCGGGATAACCTCCTGGACCGTCTTCCCGAGATGTTCGGCTGCCGGCAGGCAGTGCACAGCGGCCAGGACATCGTTGATCCTGACATAGCGGAACTCTCGATCCACAAACGTGAAGCCGACCGGAGCATGTTGGAGCAGCGTCTCTAAGAGAGCGAGCTGTGCCTGAACCTCTGTCTGGGCATTCTGCATTTCCTCTGGATCTCTCCTCACCAGTTCCGCCTCGATTTGCGCTGTCGGCGCTTCTGTCTGTGCGGGGTCAATCACCATGTTCCCAGTATCTACTGAGGATTCCTTCCTTGCCATCCGGAAAAAAGTTGAAACGCCTTTATACATCGGCACGTATAATATCATGTCTGGTAAATGCTGCTTGCTGGGAGAAGAGTATGGAAGAGGAAAGAGAACTACTGCGGGGAAACACGCATACGCTGGTCATGGCGGTATTGCGCGACGGCCCGATGCACGGTTATGCGATCGCGCGGGAGATCAATCGCCGGAGCAGGGAGGCGCTCCGGTGCAAGCAAGGGACGCTCTATCCGGTCCTCTATGCGCTGGAAGAGGAGGCGTTGATTCAGGGTGTTTGGGAACATACGGAGGGGGAGCGGCCGCGCAAGGTCTATGTACTGACCGAGGCCGGACTGGGCGAATTAGCACGCCGCATTCGCCTCTGGAAGCAGTTCAACGCCGCCGTGGAGGGCGTGATCGCAGGAGACAATCCCGATGCCCAACCTGCCTGACACCTCGTTTCTCTCCCGTGATCCCGTTCCTTTGCTGGCGGACTATCTGGACTATCTCTGTGCGCCTCTCATCGGTGTCCTGCCGTACGAGAGACGCAGGGAGGTGTATCTGGAGGTCCGTCTCCATCTGGAATCGCTGGCGGAGGAGTTGGCAGAGCCGGGGCATACCCCAGAAGAGGCGCTTACTGCGGCCTTGCAGGAGTTCGGGGAGCCCTGGACGGTCGGGGAGGGAATGGTGCGTACGCTGTCTCCCCAGGCGACCGACGGCTCTGCGCGATCCGTCCGGACAGCGATGGCCCACGGCGTGGCATGGTTCGGCCTGCCCGCAGCCGGCTGTTTGCTGCTTCTGACGCAGCACGCTGTAGACGACCCGCGGGCGGAACTCCTGCCTCTGCTCACGCTGCTCACCCTGGTGACGCCCGCCTTCGGTGGAGCGCTCACTGGATTCACATCCCCTGTGCGTGCCGATGCCGGAGTCTGCCGTGCACTCGCGTTGGTAGGCGTGATTTCGTTGGGGGTCGCCTTGTTGCTGTTGCCGTCCCCGATGGGGCTGGCGTTTCTGGGGGTCCAGGCCGCCTACTGGGTCCCGGTCGGATGGTTTGCGGCCCGCGTAGCGGTCTGCATCCGTCGGCAGTATCGCCGTGGCTGTTTCCTGCGTCCGGCAGGCAGACGGCTCTCTTATGGCTCTCTACACGAAGGAAGAAAATCATGACAGTCAAACCTGGACGATACGGTTTCACCCTGGTCGAAATTCTGGTAGTCATTGCTATTATCGCGCTATTGGCAGCCTTGCTCTTCCCGGTTTTTGCGCGGAGCCGTGAAAGCAGTCGTCGATCCGCCTGTCTCAACAACCTGCACCAGATCTCCACGGCCTTCGCGCTCTACGTGCAGGACCACGACGAGCGTCTGCCCCGACAGGCGATCCTGCCGCCGGAAGGAACCAACTACACCTGCTGGGATGTCCAGCTTCAGTCCTATCTCAAGGATCGCCAGACATTGGCATGTCCCAACGACAGCTTCTCGCGACCGCTGGATATTCCGCAGTTGGGTAAGAAACTGATTCGCTCCTATGGGATGGCCGCCAATACCAGCGGCGTCGCGATGGGGGAGATGCCCGCATCGAGTCTGACGGTTCTCCTTCTGGAACGCAGCACCGTGGGCACACAGTCCGCCCCCCGATCTTCCGCCTGGGCGTTCGAGTCCTGTGTCGATCGCTTGGGGAAGCTTACGTTCGATCCCATCGGTCTGGGAACCTACGTTCCTCCCGATTTCCGTCACGGACAGTTCGGAAACTACCTTTTCGCAGACGGGCATGTGAAGGCGTTGCATGGTCCCAATCCGACCTTTCCGGGCTATCAGACGGATTCGGATGGCGTGACATTGTGTGGATTCGATGCCCCCTTACCACGCTAAGTAGCCGTGCGGAATTCAACTTTGTCTTGGCCAGTGATTCTTCCGTCTCCGCGACACCGGAGCCTGGAACGATAGCGCTGCTGATTTCCAGCGGCATCGTGGCCGTTCCCTTTCTAAAGCGGCGGCGGGCCTCCAGAAAGTAGAGAACCCTGTCTGCAACACTGTGCGAAGCGCGTCCTCATCATACCGCCCGGTAATATCTGTGTTTCTATCGGTGAAGCGGCCCGAGAGTAGATCCTACTGCTCTCGGGCTTTTGCTGCTCCTCCGGTACTTTCGCTGCGCTTCACCATAACAAAAACACACGAGTGCAGAAAAACGCGTCGCAAATGCGTATTAAAGGGAGATGCCCGTAGCGTTTTCGATGCGCGGAACCTGAGGCTGCGCGTCGCCTCTCACATTCTCCGGGCCGTGTCATGCCATTCTGCATTTCCCACTCCCTCAATTCAGCTTACAGAACGGAGTCGTTTCTACCGCTTATGCTTCGTCAATTTTTTGCCTACTATCGCCCGCATAAAGGGCTGTTTGTGCTCGATTTTTCCTGCGCAGTCGTCTCCGGCCTCCTGGAGTTGGCCTTTCCGATGGCGGTCGGCACGTTTGTGGACCGACTCCTGCCCAGCCGGAACTGGGGACTGATTCTGGGTGCGACGGTCGGCCTGCTCGCGATCTATCTGCTCAATACGGTCTTGCAGTATATCGTGAACTACTGGGGACACGTTCTGGGGATCTCCATCGAGACGGAGATGCGGCGCAAGACCTTCGACCATCTGCAGAAGCTGTCGTTCCGCTTTTTCGACAATCAGAAGACAGGTCGGCTTGTCGCGCGGGTGACGAAGGATCTGGAGGATGTCGGGGAGGTCGCGCATCATGGGCCGGAAGACGCGTTTATTGCGATCATGACGTTTGTGGCCTCTTTCTTCCTCATGTTCAGGTTCAACCACAAACTCGCCCTGATCACCGGCCTCGTCGTGCCGCCCATGACCTGGATCTCGACCCGCTACGGCAAAGCGATGACACAGACGATGCGGGCGCTGTTCGGGCGGGTGGGGGATTTCAATGCGCGTATCGAGGAGAATGTCGGCGGCATTCGCGTCGTGCAGGCGTTCGCCAATGAAGATCATGAGCGGGCGCTCTTTGCGGGGGACAATGAGCGGTATCGGCAGAACAAACTCGACGCCTATCGCCTTATGTCCAAAAGCCAGTCGCTCAGCTATATGACCATGCGGATTGTGCAGCTCTTCGTGATGATCGCGGGCGCCTACTTCGTGCTGAACAAGGAGCTGACGGTCGGGGGCTTTATGGGCTTTCTGCTGCTGGTCACGGTCTTCTTCCGCCCGGTCGAGAAGATCAACGCCGTGCTGGAGACCTATCCCAAAGGCATCGCCGGCTTCAAACGCTATCTCGAACTGCTGGAGACCGCGCCCGATATCGCCGATGCGCCGGATGCCATCGAGATGGGCCATCTGAACGGTGAGATCCGCTTCGAGGACGTCACCTTCGGCTACGAAGCGCATAAGAACGTGCTGGAGAATATCGATCTGGCGGTCTATCCCGGTGAGACGGTCGCATTTGTCGGGCCGAGCGGGGCGGGCAAGACGACGATCTGCTCGCTGGTGCCGCGATTCTACGAGCCGAACGCCGGGCGCATCACTGTGGACGGCGTCGATATCCGGCAGATGACACTGGCGTCGCTGCGGCGTAATATCGGCCTGGTGCAGCAGGATGTCTTCCTCTTCGCGGGCACGATCCGTGAGAACATCGCCTATGGCCGCCTCAGCGCGACCGAAGACGAGATTCTGGAGGCCGCCCGCCGCGCCCGCCTGGACGATATGATCTCCCAACTGCCCGAGGGCCTGGATACGGTCATCGGAGAACGAGGCGTGAAGCTCTCCGGTGGGCAGAAACAGCGCATGGCCATCGCCCGCATGTTCCTGAAAAACCCGCCGATCCTCATCCTCGACGAAGCGACTTCCGCTCTGGACACCGAGACCGAGCGTGCGATCCAGGCATCCCTCGCCGAACTCGCCGTAGGCCGCACGACCCTCGTCATCGCGCACCGCCTGGCCACCATCCAGAACGCCGACCGCATCATCGTCGTCGATGAGACCGGCATCGCCGAACAGGGCCGCCACGACGAACTTCTGGATGCCGGCGGCGTCTACCAGCGCCTCCACGAAGCCCAGTTCCGCCCTCACGGCTTCGCCGAGCCTCAGAAGCAACCGCTTCGCGCCTAAAGTTTATCAAACAGAGAGGACGCTCGTCTTGGCACTTCAAATTCGCAGCGCTACGGAAGAGGATGTTGACATCATTGTGAGCATTCTTACCGCGAGCAAGGCGGCTTCGACGCCGGAACTGGTCGCGGATTATGACCACGACATCCCCTTCTTGACCAATCGTTGGCGCAACTACATTCTGGAGGGCAGTCGCGCACAGATGGCGATCGGCGACGGTTTTGTGTTTCTTGCTGAGGTCGCCGGGTAGCCTGTAGGATTTGCGGCGTACCATCACACCCGACGACACGATACGGATGCGGAGTTGCAATCCCTCTACGTCCTCAAAGAGGTGCAGGGACAGGGCATAGGAACGGAACTGCTGCGGAGGATTGCGCTTCCCTTGATCGAAGAGGGTTCCCAAACCCTATGCGTCGGCTATGATCCTCTCAACCCCTACAAGCGCTTCTACCTCAAGCATGGTGCACATGAGATCAACCCGCACTGGGCATTCTGGCCCGACGTGAGCGTGATAATCCAGATGCAGCAAAGGATGGACGTCTCGTGAGCATAGAAGAACCGATGTCCGTTGCAGGAACGAAACAGGGAGTACCGAATGCCGAGGTGGAGATTGACGTTGCTCTGGTGCACACTCTGCTTGCGGAGCAGCATCCGGATCTGGCGGATCTGTCTCTCCGCCTTGTCGAGACCGGATGGGACAATGTGATGCTGCGATTGGGGGACGAACTCGCCGTGCGTCTGCCGCGCCGTGCATTGGCAGCAACCCTGATCGAGCACGAACAGCGTTGGCTGTCGGAACTCGCCCCGCATCTTCCTCTCCCGGTGCCGGTTCCGCTGCGGATCGGTTTGCCGGGAGCAGGCTATCCCTGGCGCTGGAGTGTCCTGCGCTGGCTGGAGGGCACTGCCGCAGATCTTGCTCTGCCGAATGCCGATCAGGGACCGGCGCTCGCCGGATTTCTACAGGCGCTGCATCAGCCTGCCCCGGCAGACGCGCCGCCGAATCCCGTCCGTGGCATTCCCTTACAAGAGCGCCTGCCCGCAATATCAGAGCGCCTCCAAAGAGTAGCGTGCCTCACCGACTGTATTACCCCTGCCGTGCGGGCCTGCTGGGAACAAGCCCTCTCTGCTCCGATCGATGCAGATCCGACATGGCTTCACGGCGATCTGCACTCCCGGAATGTCCTGGTTCAGGATGGTGCGCTCTCCGCAGTTATCGATTGGGGAGACATGACACGTGGCGACAGAGCGACCGACCTCGCCGCAATCTGGACCCTACTACCCGACTCGACGTCCCGCGCCACCGCCATCCAGGCTTACGGCCCCACACCCGAAGCGACCTGGCAGCGCGCCCGCGGCTGGGCCGTCGCCTTCGGCGTGATGCTGCTCGACAGCGGTCTCGTCAACGATCCCCGCCTGGCAAAGGCAGGAGAGATAACCCTCCGACGAATCACGGAAGGCCCCTGACTGATAACATCTGACGAGCATAGCGGAGAACACGGTCGGCCCTGTAGGAATCGGGCGCACTATACTACAAAGAGGCTTTACGAGACGAAAATCCCGTAAAGCCTCTTTCGTGTGTGTCTGGTTCAGCGCAGAGGACGGTTACCGACTGCGGCCTCCGTTAATGCTGCCGCCACCGGAGTGGCCTCCGCCGCCGAAGCTGCCACCACCGGAACTGCGGCCTCCGCCACCGCCGAAGCTCCCTCCGCCGCTGGAGCTTCGACCACCGCCGGAGTAGCCTCCACTGCTGCGACCACCAGTGCTGCCACCGCCGTAGCTGGGGCCGACGCGGTAGTTGCCGGAGGGACTGCCGCCGTTGTAGGAACGGGGGCTACTGCCTGGCGCATAGGTGGACCTTCCCTCGGTACTGCGGCCCGGTGTGTAGGCCGAACTGCCTCCGGAATAGGAGCGACCGGGGCCGGAGTAGTTGGGGGCACCGATGTTACCGGTGCGGGAACTGCCCGACGCACTGCCGGAGAAACGGCCGAGACCGCCCGGTTCGTTGACGTGAGAGGAGATAGCACCCGAGCGTCCGCCGGTCATACCGAGAGATGCTCTGGCTTCACGTGCCGCGTCTGCCGCGCTGCGGTTCGAACCGAAGCCGGGGCTGCCGCTTGTGATCGTACCACGTGAGGCGGGACCGGGCAGGGAGCCGACCGAAGTGCGCGCTGAACCGACGCCGGTGTTCGGCGTAGGTGTGCGGCCCGACAGGCCGCCGGGGGAGTTCGGTGTGGCTGTGCGACCCGAGATGCCGCCAGGTACGTTCGATCGCGTGACGATACTGCTACCGCGCGCTTCCGAAGCGGGCAGGCTGCGCTGGACGTTTGTGGGCAACTGCGCCCGATAGACGTTGCGCTGCAGCATGTTCTGTGAGCCTCTGGCCTCCGTCACGAAGGAGCGCGTTGGGGTTCGGGAGAGACTCGTCGGCTGAATGGACGTGGGACCGGAAAGTACCCCGCGGCCCCTGGGCGCGCCGACCGTATTGCCTTTGGTGAAGAACGAGGTGTCTCCACGCTTACCGGCCTCGAACTTGCCATGACCGTTGAAGGCGCCCGCATTCGCGAAAGTCGCGCCATGGTTGGCGTTGAAGGGCACGAAATGGTTGCCCCGACCCTCCGCGGAGTTGCGGAAACGATCGAACGAGCCTGTGTTGCGGAAGTGATCTCCATAGTGGAAGCGGTTGACCGCAAAGTTATTGAAGCGCCGACCGAAGCAGAAGCCGTCGCGTCCGGGATACCAGCAGCCTGCCCACCCGATGGAGAAGGAGAGGCACCAGTTATTGCCCCAGTAGCCTATCCCAAAAGCGCCGGGATAGCGCACTTCCCACGGGCAGAGCGGCGCCCAGCCCCAACGGTCGCCGTAGTTGGACCAGCCCACCACACCGGGACACCAGTACTGATAGGCGGGACCGGGACACCAGGACCAGCCGTACGAGAGCTGCACCCAGGTACCGTAGTGGTAGGGAGCCCAGCCCCACGACTCGTTGGAGACCCAGGTCCATCCATAGGGATCGGACCAGACCCAGTTGCCATCGTAGTAGGGACGCCAGTCCGGCTGATCGACATGCGGCGCCCAGACCCAACCGTACTTAGGATCGTTGTGCCAGGTGCCCGCCGAGTCCAGGTCTTCCGCGACCAAGCCGATGTTGGCAGGCACATGCTTATAGGTCTCGGATTTGCCGGAGATCAGCTTGTTGCGGTCGCTGTTCCACTGGTCCCAGGTGTCCGAACTCGGAATTTTGTGGGTGGTGTAGGGCGCCGCCGCATCGCGCAGGTAGAGGTAGTTGCCGGCGGTGACGGTCGTTTTTCCGGCGCTGCCCTCGACGGAGGCGCTGCCTTCCTGCACCGCGATCTCGGAGCCGCCATCGACGCCGAAGCGCACCTGGGTTTCGCCGCTGAACTTCACGGAGGCCATCGGGGTATCGACCTGATAGACCGCGTCGGCGTGGCGGGAGTGCAGGGTCGCAAGGCCGTCGTTCACGGCGATTTCGGTGAACTCGCCTTTGTCATCGCTGAAGAGGGCTTTCAGAACGACGACCGCACCATTGCCCAGACGGAGAGAACTGCCGTCATCGAACTGAAGGTCGGCGCGTCCACCCTCGTTCACGGTGATCTCCGCGCCCTGGCGAATGGGAAGGTTGTTGGTGGCTTTCGACCAGCTCGCGGAGCTGTCCGGCCTCCAGGTGACATCGCCTTTGATGTAGGCGAAGCGCGCCATGCGGACAGGCCCCTCGGTCTTGGGGTCTACCGCCTGCGGCTCCTCCTGGGCATCATTCTGGATGTCATCGGTGAAAGGTTGATCTTTGTGAGGTGTGTTTTCGCCGTTTCGATAACTCGAAACGCCGTCGCCCTGGTCCTCCTCCTGAGCCTGTACGTGGACGGCGGGCAACAGCCCGACCGCCAGCATACCGCCCAAAAGCAGGGACCATCGAAATGGTTTCCAACTCCTGGTTAACATGTGTTTCTCCAAGGGCCTGTTTCCTGTCGGGGCGCTGACAACAGACAGACCGTTCTCATCGACTTCTCAATCGCTACTTATCGCTACTATTTAGTACGCTTGGGACGCTGTGAAAAATCCCTCATTTTCAGAAAAGGGCTAACCTTTAGACGGGGGAAGTGTTCGGATTGGTCCAGGCTTTTTGTCGCGATTTATGGTCGCTTCGTCGCGTTATTTCCACCCGCCGCCGCCTCTCCTGCGACATAGCCGGTGCTCCAGGCGGCCTGAAGGTTGTAGCCGCCGACCGGACCCGCGATGTCGAGGATCTCTCCGCAGAGAAAAAGCCCCGGAACGATGCGGGAAGCCATCGTTTGCGGATCGACCTCTTCCAGGCTGATGCCGCCCGCGACGACTTCGCCACGTTCGAGCGGGACGCTGCGTATGCCGCCCAGAGGCCAGCCTTTGAGCCGTTCGACGAGCCGATTCAGGGTCTTTGCCGCCAGATGCGCCCCGCGTGTCTGCGCCTCGACGCTTGCCTGCGCCATAAAGGGCGCGGTCAGACGATCCGGCAGATAGCGGTCCACGATGCTGCCGACTGTCTTGCGCGGGCTGTCGCGGAGTTCGGCGCGGATCTGCGCTTGCAATGCCTCGAAGGAAATGTCCGGGACAAGATCGACCTCCAGCACGCCGCCCTGCGCCAGTCCGAAGGCCATGCGCTCGGCGATCTCCCGCGAGACGCCCAGCGCGCAAGGCCCGGAGAGTCCTTTATGGGTAAAGAGCAGGTCGCCGTGCCAGCGGACATACTCCTTGCCGCCTGCTTGCACTCTGGCCCGTAGCGTCACTTCCCGCAGCGCCACGCCGGACCAGTCCGGCTCCACACGGTCCAGGTAGAGCGGTGCGAGGGCGGCGCGCAGGGGAACCATCGTATGCCCGACCTCCGCGGCCCAGCGCCATCCGTCCCCGGTCGTCCCTGTAGCAGGATAGGAGGAGCCGCCGACCGCGACGATGACGCTTTCGGCCTGCCGCACGCGCTCTCCGACTCGTACCCCGGTGATTCGTCCCTCCTCCACAACCAGACCACTGACGGCCGCTCCGGTCACGACTCGCACACCGGCATCGCGCACCGCCTGCTCCAGCGCCGCCACGACATCCTTCGCGTTGGCAGGCTCGACAGGAAAGATGCGGCCATCGGGGCGCACATAGGTCTGCATACCAGCGGTGTGGAGAATATCCAGAAGATCGTCGTTGGTGTAGCGGTAGAAGGCGGGCTTAAGGAATCGGGCTTCGGCGGGGCGAAAAGTGGCGCGGATCTCTTCCATCGTGCCGGCGTGGGTGAGGTTGCATTTGCCACCGCCGGAGATCAGGATCTTCATGCCGAGACGGTCGTTCTTTTCGAGCAGGGTGACGTGCGCGCCGCACTCCGCCGCCCGCTTCGCGGCGATCAGTCCTGCCGCGCCGCCGCCGACTACCAGGACCTCGCGCCCATTCGATTTCGCTCTTCTCTCCAGAACTTCAGCCCTCGGCAGCGTGCGGAACGCCGTCACTTCTTGGGGAACGCGTTGCGGCGCACGCTGGCGATATACTCTTTATCGACGGCGCGCTCAAAGGAGCGGAACCCGGCGAGGCCGAAACCATGCCGTGCCGCGATCTCATTGATCGCATCGACCTGCTCCACCGAGACATCCTTGCCGAGCGTAAAGCACTCATAGCGCTGATCCAGCGCCAGCATCATCGTCTCCGCCATACAGGCGTAGGAGGTGCCCTGCGGAAAGCCGAACGAAAACTCCGGGCCGTCCGGTTTGCCGGGCCGCGGCAGATGCATCTCGCCCGGCACCTGCACCATCCCGCCCTCGATCACCAGCACATCGTTGCGCTCTTTTGCCACGCGCACCGAGACATCGCGTGGGCGCGCCACATCGCACACCACCGCGCCGGACTTGATATGCTCCGGCAATATCACCGCTTCCACGGCACTCGTCACGGTAATAATGATGTCGGCGTCGCGCAGCCCTGCCGCCACATCGGTATGCAGGGAGATGGTCGCCTTGTTCAACGCCTTCAGTCGCTTGGTCAAGGCATCGAGCCGCTCGACGCTGCGCCCGACCAGCGCGACCTCCGCCGCCTCGCGCGCCAGGATCTCCGCGCAGGTCGCTCCGATCGCGCCCGTCGCGCCGACGATCGCGACCTTACTCTCCGGCAGGTGCAGGCCCATCAAATCCCCCGCCGTCTTCGCGCCCTCAATGGCGGTCGCCACGGTGTAGGAGTTGCCGGTGGTGATGGGCAGGGTGGGGAGGCGCTTCGAGAGCGTGATCCCGCCATCCCCGACGACCGACGTAAATGCGCCCAGGCCGAGGATCTTTGCGCCCCGCTCCTGCACCATCTCCCCGCACTTCTGTAGTTTGTCCCAGACGAAGTCGATCGGCAGCGTCACCATCTGGTGCGGGGTGAGCGGGCAGGCGATCATCCAGCCGTGCGCCTCGCGCCCGGTCTTCGACCGAATGCCGACCATCTCCGCCATAAACTCCGGATCCCGGCCCTTGATGGCCCACTCGATCAGGCTGGTAGGCAGATACTTCGCAATGGGATATTTGCGGCTCACATCGCGCTTGGCGTCGATCGGGTGAATGATAAAAGCGAACTGTTCCATCGGAACTCCTCAGTGACTTCTTGCTAAGCGGCAGGAACAGGATTCAACTGTTGTATGCCGGGCGTCCAGCCCAACTCTTCCAGTTTACGGAAATAGTCGTCGGGAGTCAGCGCTTCGGGGCGCTTGCCGAGCAGCGTGATCAGCACCGCCTCCATGACATTGGTGGCGAACGACCTTCCCTCGAAGACCGGCGTCGTGGTGATGAGTGTCGTCACCCCACGGCGAGTCAACTCCACCACGTCCTGCGCCGTCGTCGTATTGGTAAATACGATTTTGCCGCGCAAATCTTCCGGCATAAACCGGCTGATAAACAGAAAATCACCGGCGATCACATCGGCTTCCGCAAAATACTTGCCGTACGCCGGGGTGTTTTTCTCCTGCTTGTCACCGGTCGGATAGAGCCATTTGAACGGCAGCTTGACGATGACCGGCAGCATGATCTTCGCCAGCGTCTGCACGGTGCTCCACGACCGGACGGGGATAGGCACGCCCAGACCGAACATCAGATCGCCGAAGACGATGGATTTCGCCAGTCCCGCCAGCGCCTCCGCCATCCCAAAACGATCGACCGCACTCACCAGCAGCACACGCTTCGTGCGGAAATCGACGATCCCGTTCTCCTGAAGGTAGGTGACCGTCTTGCGCTCCAGGGTGTGTTTCAGGCCGCTGCCATCCACAAAGGGCGTCTGTTTCGCCCCGGCGAGCAGATCCATGATCTCTTTGAAAATGTAGCGCTTGCCGCCCGCATAGAGGTAGATGTCGGAGCCGCCGACGCCGAAGGCATCCACCTTGCCGTCGAGTTCCGCCACCATCTCTTTGTACTTCTGCATATCGCCGCCGGTGCCGATACGCTCGATCTCAAACTCTTCTCCGAGCAGAGTGACGTGGACCTTCTTGTTGCGCGTCGCGGACCCCAAACTGATGCTCACCACACGCTTCACAGGTGTACGTCTCCTTCCAACCGGACTGTCCGCTATTGTAGAGGAAAAATCGCGCCGAAGTCAAGCCGTGAACAGAGCAGGAAAGGGAGAAGAAGCAAATGCCAATGCAGAGCAGAAATACAGAAAGGAAGAAATACAGAAAAAATGCAGAAGAGATGCAGAGAGAAGACAGCCCAACCAGAAGCGTAACAGGCAAGACGTTGGAAGCAAACAAGAGGAGGGTGGCATTGTTATTTCGTCCGGAGGACGATCCGCCGAAGGCGCGTAGCGAGGGGTGCTAACCCCTTGATTCCACGGTGGCGGAATGAAAAGTTCCTTCGGGTGATATTAACTGTCAAGTTTTGTTAGGTTGGCGGGAAATATATTATGCAACAGACGAAGACGAAACGAAAGAGAACTGTGACCGGATTGAGGGTGTTAGAAGAGACGCATGGGCCGCAAAGCTTTTGGAAAATAGAGGGAAGAATGTATGGCATGGAGAGTGGTCGAACGTCGGGTTGGGAAGGCAGGGTCGCTGAAGCAGCGAACCGGGCGGCAGCGTGAGTGGGACAGGAAGTATGGAGAGGGTTGCTGGGAGGTGGGTTATCTGGTTGAGGGAGGTTTTATTAGCCAGGAGGAGGCCTTAGAGACGATCTACTATCGCAGTTATGCCCAGCATTTTGAGCAGCATCCTGACGACCTGGAGGAGTTGATTCGTGTGGCGAAGATCCTGCGCAATCCGCATGCGCAGGCGACGACTGGTGTGGATCTGCAAGTCCCGGCGATCACCGACTATCTGAAGCGCAATGGTTTGACCGTGCAAGGTCGCGAAGTCGTCGATATCGGCTCGTGGGAGGGGCAGGCGTCGCACGCGCTCAGCGTTCGTCTGAGTCCACTATCGATCCGGGTGATCGGACATCCCAAGATGACACTGGAGCAGTATTGGCAGGACAAGAAATGTCTGGCGGTATGGGGGGACGAGTGAGACGCTAGAAACGAGTCCAGGAATGACGCGTTCCTCCGTCTATGGCGGCATAGATCACCACGCCCTGGTGGTAGATGATGCGCAAACCGGAACCGTCTTTAACCGTGTAGTAGGCGCCACAGGAGTCGTCGCGATCGAGACTGCAGGCCACTGGTCGGTGTTTTTCCAGATTCGATTTTGCGCTGTCGGTGATGTCCCTTATGGTCTGATCCGTCGCTTTGACGAAACCGTTCCAGATAGGAATGGGAACGGCATCCCGTCCGGTGAGGTCGATCACCTGTTGGTGCGTCATGCCGATCTGCACCAGAACCGCCGTTTCGGTTGGGATCGATTGCTGGTTGTAGGCTTTGAGGCTTTGGACGCATCCCCACAGACTAAAAGCGAAACCCATTGTGAGGAGGGCAAGGATTCCAGGCTGTTGAAGAATCCACCTGGATTTTGCGGGTGTTGCCGTGGCGGGCGCGCCACGTCCGAATGTGTCGATGGAGGCGATAGGACAGGACTTGCGGTCCAGTGGGACCATTGCTCTACAGCGTGAACAGGGTTGGGGCGGAGTGTAAGGCAATTTGGGTTTCTCCTGAACCTGAAGAGGGATTTTCCCGACAGAACGAATAGAGAAACATTCCGGGCCGCTGTCCAAGGAGTTTTTCGGTTCTGCTGGAAGAGAGACGTGCGAGGGACAGAGACTCCTACCATCTCGCGGAAGAAGGAGTGTATTATGCGATGTGGATGTGCGCTTGTCATTCTCGCCATTCTCATGATCCTTACAGGGATGCACCAGGTTCGGGAAGCGCATGCCTTTACCAAGCCAAAGGAGATTACCTGCGAACAGTTTCTGAAGGCGCCGCCGCAGGAGGGTTGGTATCGGATCACGGGAGGCGTGGTGAAACTGGATGAGGCTGTCTACTCCATATGGACCCGGAAGTCTGCCGACGTCAAGACTCCGGAAGGGGATTTGAAGATCGACGCGGTCTATATTCCGGTGCATACCCCCGATTCCTGGGATGAGAAAAAAGAGGATTTCCCGCCGACCAGTCTCGTCGTAGAGACGCACGATCCCGAGATCATCGAAACGCTTAAACAGTGGAATCGCATGGACGATAGCAAACCCGAAGAGTCGAAAAGGTGGATGGAAGAGAATATGGCGAAGCTGCTCATGCAGCGGGATATTACGGGGGTAGTGCAGACAGGCATGAACTCCAGCGACAAGACTCGGGAAGATATTTCCAAACTCCAGAAATCCTTGGAGCCTGGATATGTGATCATTGATGAGGGTAGAGTGCCGTCCATGTCGGGCGGAATGGGAATGCTGTTCGGAGGCTTTTTTGTGGCTGTCTGCTCCGTCTTGTATTGGGGATGGTTTGGAATGCGATGGAACAGACGCCGCACGTGATTTCGCGAAGGATCCGCCGCGCCCTCACCGATATAGAGAGGCCCATTCCCAAACGAGGGGAGAGACTCAGGCGAACGGAGCAGACTTCGTTCGCCTGAACCATTTTGCTCAGGGAATACCCATGCATTTGTAACCAGTCCTGCCGCCCGTCAGTCTAATGTGCCGAAGAACGGCGCGAGGACCTTTGGAAAGCCCTCCGTAACTCCCGGCACGGTGCAGGCGTGAATCAGCGGAGAGATAGCATCCAACGACGGAAAGCGAACGAAAGAAAAACTTATGAAAACGATATTCTCGATCTGTGCGGCGATGTGTCTGACGGTTCCTCTCTGGGCGCAGGTTCCTCTGGCGCCCTCCAGCACGCTGCCGGTGCGTCGGATCACGCTCTTTACCAGCGGCGTCTCCTATACGGAACGTGGAGGGACTGTCGATGGCGATGCGACGGTGCCGCTGCTCTTTCGGACGCCGCAGATCAACGATATTCTGAAGTCGATGGTGCTCATCGATCGGCAGGGGCAGGTGCAGCCTGCGACGTATGCCGCCCGCGATTCGGTCGGGCATACCCTGCAGTCGTTCGCGATCGATGTGACGCAGAATATGAGTCAGCAGGAGCTGCTGAATAAGCTGCGTGGCACGCGCGTCACGGTCGAGGCGGCGAACCGACCGGCCCTGACCGGCCAGATCGTGGGTGTGGAGACGCGGCAGGTGTTGGGAGCGGACGGAAAGACTGTGGCAGTCGCCGTGCTGAATCTGCTGAGCGACACCGGCCTGACAAGCGTGCGCCTCGACACCGAAACCAACGTGCGTCTGCTGGATGCGCAGCTCAACAAAGAGCTTCACGAGGCGCTGGCAACCCTGGCCACCGGTAACGACGACCAGCGGCGGCAGGTGACCCTGCACTTCGCCGGACAGGGCAGACGGGAAGTGCGCGTCGGGTATGTCACGGAGGCGCCGCTCTGGAAGATGAGCTATCGCCTGCTGATCGGCGGCACGGATCCCAACAGACCCGGCAATCCCTATCTGCAAGGATGGGCGATGGTGGAGAACACCTCCGACGACGACTGGAAGGATGTGCGGCTGGCGCTGGTCTCCGGCCGGCCCGTCTCGTTCATCCAGGATCTCTACCAGCCGCTCTATCTGCCGCGCCCGCTCGTTGGGCCGGATGTCGTTGCGTCGCCCTATCCCCAGACTCACGATGGCAGCCTGCTCAGCGAGAACGGACAGGTGGCGCTGGGCAATGCCCCGGCAGGTGGCGCTCCTGGCGGAAGGGGCGGCTTCGGCGGTGGCGGCAGTGGTTTCCCAGGTTCGGCTGGCCCGGCAGGCGACAGAGGCGATTCGGGTGCAAGGGGGCCAGAGGGTCCGGACGGACGTGCCATGGCAAAGAGGATGGCGGATTCTGTCTCTGCTGTCGACTATCTGCGTGAATCCGTACAGGCGCAGGCGGCGGGGCAGAAGGCGGGAGAACTGTTTCAGTACACCATCGACACTCCAGTAAATCTGCCCCATCGGCAGTCCGCCCTCATCCCGGTCGTGGCGCAGGAGATCGAGGCCGAGAAGGTCTCCCTCTACAACGCCGACTCCGACGCCCGCTATCCACTCAATGCCCTGCGCATCCACAACAACACGAAACTGCACCTCAAAGGCGGCCCCGTGACGCTGTTCGATGCGGGCGTCTACGCGGGAGACGCGCGTATGGAGGATATTCCTCCGGGCGACACGCGCCTGCTCTCGTATGCGGTCGATCTGGCGGTGGCGGGCGAGCGCCAGACGCCCCAGGTCAGCACGGTCGAAACCGGCCTGAGCCTGAAGCGTCGGTTCCTGCTGATCACCCGCAAAGAGCATGTCGAGACGACCTATACCTTGAAGTCGAGAGCGGACAAGCCGCGCACCGTGCTCATCGAGCATCCGTTCAACCCCGCCTACACCCTCCTGCCCTCGGCTAAACCCCTGGAACGGACGGCGGCGCTCTATCGTTTCGCCGTCGTCCTCGCTCCCGGCAAATCCAGCACGCTCAAAGTCGAAGTGGAGCGCCCGCAGGTCGAAAGCTTCACACTCCTCGACGGCGATATGAACCGGCTGATCGGTTACACCAAAAGCAAAACCATCTCGCCCAAGCTGTTGGCAGTTCTCCAGGACATCATCAGTCGCCGTCGCCATGTGCAGGACCTGCAGGCGCAGGCCGCTGCCCGTGACTCCGATTTGCAGGCGATCAACACCGACCAGGAGCGTATCCGCAAAAACATGGAGGCATTAGACAAGGACTCCGCGCTCTACAAACGCTACGTCGCCGAACTCGACATGCAGGAGACCAAAATTGACACGCTGCGCCAGGAAGCCGCCCGCCTCCGCGCCCAGGCCGAGACCGCCCTCCGCGAATTTGGAGCGTATTTGGATACCCTTAACGTGGAATAAGACCTCAAGAAGAGTTTTAGACAGGATTAACAGGATTAACAGGATTTTGGGAGAGAAAGGGCGTACGGATGGCCTTAATCCTGTCAATTCTGTTAATCCTGTCTAAAAAAGAAATATGGGATGCGTTCGGCGATTTGTGAAAAAGTTTGCCGTTCGGGGTTTACCTGTGCTATAATACGGGGAATCTTTTTCAGGGGTGTGAACAAGCAGATGAAACGAACTTTCCAACCGCACAATCGACGCCACAAGCGCGTTCATGGATTTCGCAAGCGCATGAGTACACTGGACGGCCGCAATGTCCTCCGCCGACGCCGCGCGCGGGGACGCCAGGAACTAATCAAGTAGAAGAAGCAGGCGCGAAGGGAAACCGTTCGCGCCTTTCTTCCGTAAGGACTCGTGAGACCGCTCATTCGAGCGTTTCACCCGTCGAAGTAACAGCCGATGCTGCCCGCTGAACAGCGTTTACGTGAAAACCGAGACTTTCGCCTGATCTATGCGCGAGGCCGTTCCCATGCCGACAGCCTTGCCGTGATCTATGTCTTGCGGCGAAACGGGGACCATGCCAACGCCGCTCCGGGGCGACGTATCGGCTTTGTCGTCAGTAAAAAGCTGGGAGACGCCGTCGTGCGCAATCGCATTAAGCGCCGACTGCGCGAGGCCCTGCGCCTGCGCCTGCCGGACCTGCGCGAAGGCCCGTTCGACATCATCTTTGTCGGGCGCACCGGAGCGAAAGGCGCGGAGTGGGCCGCCATTCAGGCGACGGTCGGCGAACTCCTGCGGCGTGCCGGAATGCTGCGCGCAAACGCAGACGGACCCGCGCCGCCGAAGCCGCAAGGCAACTCGACGGGATAGCGTCCTGGACGCCGGAGATTTCCATGCCATTTCTATTCTGGTTGGTGGGTCTGCCGCGCCAGGCCGCACTGCTCTGCATCCGAGCCTATCAGGCGACCGCGCCCATGCGTCCGCGCATGTGTCGCTATCAGCCGTCTTGCTCGGAGTATACCGCGCAGAGCATTCTGAAATATGGCCTCTTTAAGGGCGTCGCCTTTGGAATTCGCCGTATTCTACGCTGCAACCCGTTCAGCCCCGGCGGTTATGATCCGGTTCCTGAAACCGCTGATTCGAGGACAATCTTTTGAAATCCGCATCGCGTTCTATCGCACTACTGCTCACTCTTATCGTTCTTGTCGGCGGGCTGACAGGCTGTAACGGCCCGATCCGCAACAACTATCCCAATACCTTTGAAGACGCGATCTCGTTGGAGAAGGAACGGCCTAAAGAGGCGCACGAAGAGTATCTCTCCATCCAGCATGCGAACGACAGCAAGAACAAAGAGAAGGCTGCCGAGGCGCTCTGGCGCGATGCCGATTTTACGGCCAATCGGTATGCCGGAGAGATCCCGCCCCATCCCTCTCCGGAGATCGTTGACAGGCGAACGGAAGGGCTGAACTTCGCGCGTCAATCTCTCAAAATGCTGATGGAGCAGTATCCGGAGACCAGTTACGGCAAAAAAGCGGTGGTAGAACGTGCGAATGTAGAGAAAACTCTCGATAACCTCAACTCGGTGCAGTGGCCCTACAAAGTGGTGGACAGTTTCGTGGCTCTCACTGGAAGTAGGCCCGGATTTAGTTATTGGTTTGCCCTCGCGCTCATCGCCTTTGTGGTGAAAGGGATCACCTTCCCGCTCACGCTGAAGACCTATAAGAGTCAGCGGGAGATGCAGAAACTGCAGCCGATCTTGAAAGAGGTGCAGGCGAAGTATAAGGACGAACCGCAGCTCATGCAGCAGGAGACCATGAAGGTCTATAAAGAGCATGGCGTGAGTCCCTTCGCCAGTTGTCTGCCGATGTTCATTCAACTGCCCTTCATGATCTGGGTCTACAATACGATTCGTCTGTACGAGTTCCATTTCGCCAACGGCAAGTTTCTGTGGGTCGGAAGTTCGCTCTCGCACGCGAATCCGACGATCCTGGGAACCGACCTGTCGAAGTTCGATATTCCGCTGCTTGTTCTCTATGCCGCCAGCAACTACTTCACGATGCGCCTGACGCCTGCTCCCGATCCGACGCAGGCGCAGCAGCAGAAATCGATGGCCGTGATGACTACGGGCATCATGTTCTTCATGTTCATGCAGGGCAAGTGGTCCTCGGCGTTCATCTTCTACTGGCTGATCCTGAACCTCATCTCGACGGTGCAGCAGTACTATTTCGTCTATAAGCCCAACAAGGAGCGTCTCGCTTCCGAGCCGCCTGTTCCCCCCAGGGCGTCGGGACCGTCTTCCAAGGAGACGTCGAACCGCGACCGAACCGGCACGAACAGCGCTCTGAACCGGACGGTGACCGCTCCGAAGGCTTCGAACAGCGCGGGACCGCGCCCCAAAAAGCGCAGGCCGCGTCCCTGACGCCCCTATTCGAGTGAGTTGAAGGAGAGAACACCATGAGCGAGACAGGTACGGAAGAGAACGTTGAGAGCGCTGTAGTCCCGGAAGAGATGCTGAACCCCGATCAGCGCGCCGCCCTGACGTTTATACAGGAGCTGTGTGCCGCCAGTGGCCTTGGTGCGCACGCGGTTGTGCGCTCGGCCCAGAAACCCTATCTCCAGATCGAGATCATCGGGGAGAACGTGCGGCAGACGTGGGGACGCCAGGGCCAGACTCTGGACGCCCTCCAGTTTCTCTGCAACACTGTACTTGCGCACCGGGTCAGCTCCGATGTGCGTCTCATGCTGGATGCGGAAGGCTATCGGGCGCGCCGCGCCGCGACCCTCATCGAGCGGGCCAAAGAGCTGGCCCGTGAGGTGCGTGAGCGCAATCAGGAAGCGGAACTCGAAGCGCTGCCCGCCCACGAGCGCCGCATCATCCACAACGCCCTGATCGACGAACCCGGCATCACGACCTACAGCGAAGGCGACGAACCCGACCGCCACATCGTCATCGCCCCCCGCGCCGAGTGACTTGCATTTCCTGGATTTCTATCGTATAATAAAAGTGTCTAGGGGGTGATTGGTGTCGACCTGGTCGATGCTGTCCCCAGTTGCGAGCCGAGGCGCCGTGGGCCTCGTAAAAAGCGGCAAAACCATAAACGCGAACACTAATCAGTACGCGCTCGCGGCCTAAGTGCTGCGATGTCCGCCTCTCTCCTGCCGGACGAGAGAGCCTCGGGCATAACAAATTCCGGCTTACCGCCTCGGGCCTGTCTGCCGCCTGAGCTGGGACAACAAAACGCAGTCTAGCGCACCGTTGGCCATGCCTCTAAGACAGCCGGTCGCGAAACATAATTAGGGCTACGCTCGTAGACGCTGCGGACAAGTCACTGGGAACGAGAGTTCGAGTCTCTCCACCTCCATCATAGAAAGCGCAGGACGGAACTTCCGTTCTGCGCTTTCTGCTATTATAGGGGGAGAAGGAGGCGCAGGGATGAATGTTCTGGTCGTGGAAGACGATGAGAGTGTGGCCCGCTTTCTGGAACAGGCGTTGCGGGAAGCCGGTTACGTGGTCGAGCTGGTGTCGGATGGCCTCACCGGACTGGACCGGGCAAAATCGGCCGGTTACGATCTGATCCTGCTGGACGTGATGCTGCCGGGGCTGAACGGGCTGGAAGTCTGCCGTCGCCTGCGCAGCGCCGGTATCCCCACGCCCATTCTGATCATTACCGCCAAGGACACGCTGCAGGATCGCGTAGACGGGCTGGACAGCGGCGCGGACGACTATATCGTGAAGCCGTTCCAACTGGCGGAACTGCTCGCGCGGGCGCGGGCGCTGCTCCGCCGCGCTGTCAGCGCGCCGTCGGTGCTGCGCGTCGCCGACCTGACGCTCGATCCTGTCTACCGCCGCGCCGTTCGTGCCGGGAAGGCGATTCCTCTTTCCGCAACGGAGTATGCACTTCTGGAGTATCTGATGCGGAATGTCGATCGGGTCCTGACGCGTTTGATGATTCTGGAGCATGTCTGGCAGTACGATTTCGGCGGCAGTGACAATGTGCTGGATGTCTATATCAGTTACCTCCGCGGCAAAATCGATAAAGGGCGCACCCCCACTCTCATCCACACGGTGCGCGGCGTCGGTTTCCGGTTAGGAGTGGACGACAGTGTCTGATCGGTCGTACTTCAACTCCATTCGCGCCCGTATGACGCTTGCTTTTGTGCTGCTGACCATGGCCCTGATGCTGTTGATCTGTGGCGGGTTTCTGGGCTATCTGCGCTATACGGCGGTGCGCGCTGTCGAAACCAGCCTGGACCTGACCGTGGCGCGCGTGCGGGGAGAACTGACGGAAAACGCAAGCGGCAGCGGCTTTCGCGATTTCCTGGCGGACAATAGCGACAGCTTGAAAATGGAGGGGATCGCCCTGCTCCTGGTGGATGCGCAGAACCGTATCGTGCGAAAATCCCAGAGTTTTACTCCCTCCTGGCCTCATCGCCCGGAGGATGGCTGGCGTATTCGCACCTTTCCTGATCGGGACCGGACGATCGTGATCGGCGCTTACTGGCGTAAGTCGGAGCTGGCATGGCAGCAGGAGGCCTGGGGGCTGCTGACGTTGAGCCTCTGCGTAGTGTTGGCGTCGGGCTTTGGAGCCTGGTGGCTGGTCGGGCGGACACTGTCTCCGATCTACTCCCTCTCCCAGCAGGCACGCAAGGCGGCCGCGACGGACAGTCTGCATCTCCATCTGACCGTTCCTTCGGACGATGCCGAAGTCGTCGAGTTGGTAGCTACCCTGAACGCCCTCCTGACCCATATCGGGGAGACGGCCGAGGCCAAAGGGCGTTTCTATGCCGCCGCCTCCCACGAACTGCGCACGCCCCTTCAGGCGCTTTCGGGCCATCTGGAGGTGGCGCTGAGTCGGGACCGGGACCGGGACGAGTACAAAACCTTCACACAGGAGGCTTCCCGTCAGACGCAGCGCCTGACCGACCTGATTCAGGGACTGCTGCTGCTGAATCAGTTGGACCGCCCCGCGCCCGACAGTCTGCTTCGGGAGCCTGCCGATCTCTCCGAAATCTGCCGCCGCCTCCTGACGCAGTTTCAGCCGCTCGCTGAACGCCGCAGCCTGACGCTCTCAGCGGATCTTCCCTCAGTTGGCGACCCTCTGGCTTTTCCCCAACACGCCGAGATGCTGCTGCGCAATCTCATCGAAAACGCGTTCAAATATGCGACTCCTGGCGGATGCGTCACGATACGATTGGAAGCGGTTGGCGCTGGCGCTTCGCTGGAAATCTTCAATACCTTTCCGACCCAGACCCGTCTTGATACCGAGGCGCTGTTCGAACCGTTCTATCGCCCGGACGAAGCCCGCGCCTCCGATACCGGCGGCAATGGATTAGGACTTGCCATCTGCCGCGCCATCGCTGCCGCCAACGGCTGGCAGATCGCTCTGGAGCAGACCGAGAGCGGGGTCTGTGTGCGCGTTATTTTCGCTCCCTCGCCCTCTCTATAAACCCCCTTCCTTTGTCTCTTAGAAAAGTCTCAAGGACTTCTTCCTCTCATCACGGGTAACCTTGTGATTGGGAAAGGCATTGCGCTAAACAGAAGGATTTGTCAGTGACGGTACAAATACCAAAAAGAGCTTGTTTGCTGATGGGCATGCTGTTGTTGCTTTCGCTGGTGGGCGGATGCAGGAAGAAGGCTGCGGAGGGAGCGGGGGAGGCTCCTCCCGAGGCGGCAAGCGCAGAGCCGACGGCAGTGGAGTTTGCGACGGTGACGGAGCGCCCTATAGAGACGGTGATCGCGGCGCAGGGCACACTTGCCTCCGGGCAGGGAGCCGTGGCGCGGGTGGCGCCTTCGACGCCGGGGCGACTGTTGTCGGTGCGGGTGCGGGAGGGGGATCGGGTGACGGCGGGGCAGGTGATCGCTACCGTCGATAATCGGCCGCAGCAGGCGCAGGCCCTGAGCGCGCGGGCCGCGTTGAGCGTCTCCGAGGCGCAGGCACGTGGGGCGCAGTTGGCAGCGCGTGCGGCAGCGACGGATCAAAATAACAGCGTCCATGCGGCGCAACTGGCTCTGGAGGCGGCGCGACTGGATCGTACCAACGCGATCCAGCAGGCGCAGAATGCGCTCCTGGCGGCGCAGACCGATCTGCGGAAGACGCAGGCGGGCGCGCGGCCCCAGGAGATCGCGCAGGCGGATCAGGCGGTGCGGCAGGCGCAGGCGACGCGCGATCGGGCGGTGATCGAACTGCAGCGTAACCAGAAACTGCTCGACATCGGTGTGGCGGCGAAGCGGCAGGTCGAGGATGCGCAGACGGCGCTCGATATTGCCAACTCCACCCTGGAGAGCGCGAAAGAGGCGGCGGGGCTGGTGCGGGCAGGCGCGCGACCGGAGGACTTGCAGGCGGCGCAGGTGCGGGTGGACGGCGCGCAGGAGCTGTTGAAGCAGGCGCAGGCGACGGGCGACAGTAGAGTGCAGCAGGCCCAGGCGGCGCTGAAGCAGGCGCAGGAGAGTGTCGGGCAGGTTGCGGTCAAGCAGCAGGACGCGCGGGCGTTCGCGCAGACGGTCGCGCAGAAGCAGGCCGATCTCCTGGCGGCGCAGACCAGTGCGAACTATGCGGAGATCCATGCCCCGCTGAACGGAATCGTCACACGACGGGCGCTGAACCCCGGCGATATGGCGGACGTCACCAATCCGATCGTCGAGATCTCGGATGCGCGGAGCCTGAATCTGATCGCGAATCTAAGCGCGGCGGATGGGACTAGACTGCGGGCCGGGATGCCCGCGCGCATCACCTCTCCCGATGTTCCCGGCAAGACGTTTACCGGCAGCGTGCTCAGTGTCGGGCAGGTCGATCCGCAGACCAATCTGTTGTCGGTCCGGATCGCGGTCTACAATGCGGGCAGCAGTCTGCGGGTCGGGGGATATGCCCTGGCGGAGATCGTCCTGAAAACGGATCCGCATGCGATCGTGGCACCGAAGCAGGCGGTGCTGGCCCGTGATGGCAAAAATGTCGTCTTTGTGGTGGGGAAGGATAATGTCGCGCATCTGACCGAGGTGACGCTCGGCCCGGAACGCAACGGCATGGTGGCGATCACGGCAGGGTTGAAACCCGACACGCGCATCGTCAATCTCGGGGGCTACGAACTCGCGGACGGAGCCAAAGTGAAAGAGACGGAGGAAAAGAAGGACACGGAGAAGCCCGACCCCGGCAAAAAAGAGGATGACAAGAAAGACGCGGACAAGAAAGAATGAACCTGAGCCGATTCGCGACCGGCCACCTGAAGGCCGTTCTGTTTGTTACCGTCATTCTCTGTATTGTCGGCGGAATCATGCTGACCTCGTTTCCGGTCGCGATCCTGCCCGATGTGACCTTTCCTCGCATCAAGGTGATTGCGGAGGCGGGCGATCGGCCTGCGCGCATGGTCGAGGCGAGTATCACGCGGACGCTGGAAGAGGCGGTCGCGACGGTTCCGGGCGTGCATAAAGTACGATCGAAGACCGAGCGCGGCGGGACCGAGATCTCGGTGGACTTCGACTGGGGAACCGACGTCTCCTCGGCGCTCCAACTGGTGACCGCGAAAGTGGACGAGGTGCGCTCTCTGCTGCCGCTGGATGCGAAGGTCAGTGTCGAGCGTATGAACGCCACGGTATTCCCGATCCTGGGGCTGTCGCTGCACTCGAAAACCCTGTCGCAGTCCCAACTGTGGTCGCTGGCGACCTACACGCTTCGTCCGCGCCTGGGGCGCGCCGCCGGAGTCGCGCGAACCGTCATTCAGGGCGGGCGCGTGCCGGAGATCGCGGTCGAGGTCATTCCGCAGCAGTTGGTGGCCTATCATCTCTCGCTCACCGATGTCGAGCAGGCGATCACGCAGTCTAATGTAGTGCGCGCGGTTGGGCGGCTGGACCGACAGTTCCAGACCTACTCCGTCGTCGTCTCGGGGGAGAAGACCGATCCGCAGCGCCTCGGCGATGTCGTCGTGATGCAGCGCGGCGGCGTGCCGATATTTCTGCGGCAGGTCGCGACGATCCGCTCCTCGACCCAGGACAACAATACGGTCGTGACCGCCGATGGCGCAGAATCGGTGCTGATCAATGTCCTCCGTCAGCCCGACGCCAACACCGTATCGGTCGTCGCCGCGGTCATGGACGAGGTGAGCGCGATCCGCAAGACCCTGCCGCCGGGTACCGAGATCGGCGTCTTCTACGACCAGTCGGTGCTGGTGGGGGAGGCGGTGAGCAGCGTGCGCGATGCCGTCCTGATCGGAGCCGGACTGGCGGTCGTCGTGCTGATGCTGTTTCTCGGCAACTTGCGGGCCACGCTTGTTACCGCCATCATCATTCCCGCCACGGTACTGATCACTTTCCTTCTGATGCGGCTGGCCGGTCTCTCCCTGAACCTGATGACCCTGGGAGCGCTGGCCATCGGAATCGGGCTGGTCGTGGACGACGCCATCGTGGTGGTGGAGAACGTGTTCCGGCATCTCTCCGAAGGGGAAACCCGGCTGGCGGCGGTGCAGCGGGCTGCCCATGAGATCGCCGCCCCCATGATCTCCTCTACGCTGACCACGGTCGTCGTCTTTATGCCCCTGGTGCTGCTCTCCGGCGTCGAGGGCGCCTTCTTCACGGCCCTCGCGGTCACGCTCTGCATTGCGCTCATGGTCTCGCTGGCGCTGGCGCTGCTGGTCAGCCCCAGCCTCTGCGCGGCGTTTCTGAAGATCCGACCGGGGCAGAAAGAGCATGGCCGGCTGTTCGAGCGGTTTCTCGGACTCTACGAGTGGGCGCTGCGCCGCACACTGAGGGTGCGTTGGCTGCTGGTTCCGCTGGCGGTCGCCATCCTCGGCCTGACCTTCTGGTTCGGCTCGCAGCTCAAGACCGGACTCATGCCGACGATGGACGAAGGGGCGTTCATCCTGGACTACTTTACGCCGCCGGGCACCACGCTCACTGAAAGCGATCGGCTACTGCGCAAGATCGAGACGATCCTGAAAGAGACGCCGGAAGTGGCGGGCTATTCGCGGCGCACCGGCACGGAACTCGGGTTCGCGCTCACAGAGCCGAACAAGGGCGATTTCGCGGTGATCCTCAAACCGAACCGCACGCGCGGGATCGAAAAGGTCATCGACGATGTGCGTAAGCGATGCGCGGACGACGTGCCGGGCGTGGATGTGGATTTTTCGCAGATCATCCAGGACCTGATCGGCGATCTGGAGGGCGCTCCCAGCCCGGTGGAGATCAAGCTTTTCGGAGAGAATCAGCAGCAGGTCGAGGATCTGGCCAAGGTCGTCAAAGAGAAACTGGACAAGATCAAAGGCGCGGCGGACAGCAAAACGAGTGCGGTTGAAGCCGGTCCGGAACTGGTGGTGCAGGTCGATCCGTTGCGCGCGGGCCGGGCGGGCATGACCCCGGATATGGTGGCCGATCAGACGAACGCGGCGCTCTTCGGGGATGTCGTCACGCAGTTGCTGCAGGGCGAGCGGCAGATCGGGGTGCGCGTACGCTATCCTGTCGCCTATCGCTCGGACCTCGCGCAGATCGAAACCCTGCCGCTCCGCTCCCCGAACGGCTTCGCCCTGCCGCTCTCCGCCGTGGCGAACATTACGAGCGTGCCGGGCGCGACGAGTATCGATCGGGAGGATCAGCGCAGAGTGGTCTCGGTCTCGGCGGGCCTCTCCGAGCGCGATCTCGGCAGTGTCATGCGCGACGTCCAGACCATGATGAAGCAGACCCCGATGCCTCCCGGCGTGACTCCGGTGCTCGGTGGGCAGTTCCAGAGTCAGCAGGAGTCATTTCGTAATATCGCGGTCGTGCTGGGCCTCGCCGTCATGCTGGTCTACAGCGTCATGATGTTCCAGTTCCGCGCCTTTACCGCGCCGACGGTGCTGCTGCTCATCATGCCGCTCTCGCTGTTCGGCGTGGCGTTCGGGCTGTGGGTGACCCAGACGGCGCTCAACGTCTCTTCCCTCATGGGAGCGGTGATGCTGGCCGGAATCGTGGTCAAGAACGGTATCCTGCTCCTGGATCAGGCGCAGAAACTGGAGGCGGAGGGCAGCACGGTGGAAGAGGCCGTGATCCAGGCGGGACGCGTGCGTCTGCGCCCGATCCTGATGACCACGCTGACCGCGCTGCTCGGGTTAGCGCCGCTCGCGCTTGGCATCGGGGCCGGAGCGGAGATGCAGAAGCCCCTCGCCATCGCCGTCATCGGCGGACTCAGCTTCTCGACCCTCTTCACCCTGCTCTTCGCCCCGACCCTCTACGTCATGCTGCGCCGCCTCCAGCATCGTCATTCAAGTTCGTCATAGTCCCGCTATAAAGTGGCGCTGGGACACCTGCGTGACGCTTGCGGCGATGGCGGCGAACTTGGACGTCAACTGCTACCACTATCTCAAAGACTAGTTGATTGAGGTCGGAAAGATTGCTCCTCTGTCCTTCTGGGAGCGCAACCGCCGGTCCTACGACGACATGCTCAGGTTGATTGAGGTCGGGAACATTCCTCCTCTGGCCTTCCTGGTCCGTGAGCGTACTGTGAAGGCAGGTAGTGGTACTGGTTGGATTTGTCAAGACACTTTAATTACCCATCAATCCAAAAAAAATCAAAAAAATGTACCTTTCACATACTTTTAGACAAAAGATACCGTATAATGGGGGATGGGATGACGATTGGAAACTCAATTATCTTCCTCTGTGCAACGACATAGAGTGCGTCTACTTGGATTTCGCAAGCGAAAGGATGATCTTATGAAGACAGGAATTGTTCAATTTCTAGTGGCCGCTTCGGCTATGTTTCTTCTGACAGGTTTTCAGAGCGCAAGAGCAGATTTTGCGACTGCGGCAGCGACGATCAGTACTCCCCAAGACGGCCAAATGTTTTACGTTGGGGGGTCGCCAGGACATCGTATTCCGCCGACGGTGTCGGCAGCCTCTTCGCACACAGGATCTTATTTCAATACAGGAAACGGTGCGATTACGGTGGCAATCGATTTCGTCTGTACACTGGTGCACGCAGATCCTGATGGGAATACAGATGTTGACCTCGGAGGTGGTACTCGTACGATTATGTCACTTGATCACGCCGATTTTGATCACTCTATGACCGCTTCAGGCGTCTTTCCAGAGGGTAGATATCTGACCAGCGCACAGACATTGATCTCTTGTGGTGATGTCAACGTGACCGGACCTGCAAGCGTTGCATGGTCCGTTGTGATGGGTGAAGATACCGAGCCACCTTCAGGCCTTGGCGGATGTCAAGCGAGGAAGCCCGCCTCAAAAAAGTCACGTCGCATCGTATCGCGTATCGCGCTTTAACCTGCATCCGATCACGATAGTTGAAAAGAGACCGATTCTCTGTGATCGGTCTCTCTTTCCCTTGCAGAAAGGAATGAGCATGATGAACCTTAGAGGAATACTTTTTCTGAGTCTGGTTCTTGTGGCGTCGTATAGCAGGTTTGCTCAAGGGCAGACCCTTTCTGCCCAGAAAATCATTGATGCCAGAATAAGATCCCTGGATACACGCCTTAATACACCGGTTACTTTCGATGCCGATCGGGTGTATCTGGGAGAGGTATTGGAAAAGGTGTCTGCTCAAACAGGCGTTTCTGTATCAATACCGGACGAAGATCTGAATTCGGGCATTCCGTTGACATGTCATCTCAAAAAAATTCCTTTAGCAGACTTTATGAACTCTGTCTGGTCTCTGGTGGGGTTTTCCAAGGCCACTTGGCAAATTAACGTTGACACACAGCAGAATACGCCGAGTTACCAACTTCTCCCGACCGCCGCTTCCCGTGCACTCATCGAGCGTCTCAATAAGGAGACGGAACAATATAGCGGCAATTTTGCCAATTTGTTACTGAAGATGCAGGCGATGACACCACAGGAGCGACAGGCAAACGTCCATCCACTCGCAAAGGCGATGTTAATGGACGATGACACGATTGCAAAGAGTTATGTCAAGGAATCCCAGGCTACCGAGCATTTCTGGTCGATGATGCGCTTGTTTGTAACGGAATTGAATCAGGAACAGCAAGCGCAGGTGTTTCGAGGGGACACAGTTTCCTTATCGTTGAAGAACTTGAATTCAGTGGACCAGGAGTTGGTCCGTGCTTCTTCAGGGCATTCCTATATCATACACAATGGAATTCGCACAGAGAATACGCCGGATACCATACGGTTTGCTTTTACCCGCTATAGTGGCGGCAATAAAAAACACATGGCAAGAAATCTATGCATCGGTGTTGGCAACGCCCGTGGTTTTACCACTGATGTCTATATGGGAGCTATGGAATATAGTCTGAACTTGCTCGTTTATGAGGGATGGATTCTGCCCGGTGATCTGCGCACCCCGGAAGTTGAAAAGCAGAGCATTCACTCTCTGCCTATCCTCCCAGAAGAGAATATGTGGCGACATGCACCACCAATCGATCTTCTGTTGACTCAGTTGACAGACTCCCTGAACGTCTCGTTTGTAGGTGTTCTGCCGGAAGACAACGGTGATAGAACGGCTATCTCCTCCGGCAAATCTGCCGAACAATGTCTTGAGGATCTCCACACCCGTGCGAACCTGATGCACAAATGGCGAGACGGAATACTGCTATTCAATTATCCTGTCTGGTTCTATGGAGATGATGCGCAGTATTCTTACGCACTGGTGAAACAGTTGCGGGAGAACAAGCGGCGAAATACCGGCCACTCACTGATGCTGTCGGATATCGCAGATGCTGTCCTCACCCTCACCGATGCTCAGGTGAAACGACTGGCAAAAGAGTTTCCGCAGGTGGAAGCTAACAGAGCCAAGCGGCCGATCTTTGTCCTCTATAAGAAGTATCCGGGAATACTTTCCAAAGAAGGACTGCTGGTCGATCTGAATATGGTTACGATGTTGAAAGAGTTGAAACTGATGCCACCGCTTCCTGAGAAGGATACGCTCGTGGAGATGCGAATCATCGAAGAGATCCCTTCGGAAGCGGGGGGAAGTAAGCGGAGTTATCGGCTGGAGTATCAGACGATGCAGGGCAAAGATTGGATGGGACTGGGAAATGTGACAATCCTTCCCTGAGCGACTTGCCTCAGAAAACAGAGGACTTGCATAATGAGAGCGTCTTCCTGTCATGGGAGGACGCTCTTTTGGAATTTTAGAATACGGGTCATTGTGGCTAAAACCAGGGCTTTTTACGGATCATATAGGTGTCTACAAACTCCTGGTCCGTTTTCGTGAGATAGAGGATTCCCTCGACGATGCCAATGATGTGCATGACACCGTAGCCGAGGCCGCAGGTGAGGACGCTGACCAACAGCATGATAAGGCCCTCGTTGTTGTAGCCCAGGATGAACTTGTGGACGCCGAAACCACCCAGGAAGAGTGCACAGAGCGCCGCCGGAACTTTTGTGCCGGCCTGCGCTGTCGCGGGGACAGGCGCATACATGGGCGCACCGTAAGGCGGCATGGGCTGTGGCTGCCCCTGGAACATCTGTCCGCAGCGTGAGCAGTGCGAGGCGTGCATCTCCGCCGCCGTCTGACAATACGGGCAGGCTTTGTATTGCGGTGCATACATAGTACGGGTCTCTCCTCCGTGTGCGCGCATTGCCGACCCTGTGTCGGCGCTAATCTCCTGAGACGGACGAAGCCACTCCTTCGCTACCATCGCCTTCACCTCGCTCCTCTCCTTGCCCTCCTGCCCTCGGTGACGTGCCAGGATTCCTTCCCCCGCACAATCGAGCGGGCGACGAAAATCACGCAGGAAATGACCGGGCATTATGCGAATCGTCTCCTGTCACTTCAAACCGTATTGCGATCGATTTCACTGCACAGGGAGCAAAACAATGCACGAACTGAGAGAAGTCATCAACAAAAGCTATCTTGTGCGGGGCATGACCGACGCTGAGATCGATGCCCTGTATATGATCATGGAGAAGCGCCTGTATAAGGGCGGCGAGGTCCTGGTACGACAGTACGACAAGAGCAAGGACCTGATGATCGTCATGGAGGGTGCGGCGCGGGTCAACACCTTCTCGGGGGAACAGATCATAGAAATGGGGCCGGGCAACATTATCGGAGAGATCGCCCTGCTGGACGATCAGCCCCGTTCCGCCACCGTGACCAGCGTCAAGGGCACAAGCGTCGCCTTTATCTCCGGTGACAAAATGCGCGCCCTGATGGATGCCCAACCGCGTATCGAGCTGGTGATCCTGCGCAATATGTGCCGGACCCTGTGTTCCAAAATCCGTCTGGCGAACCTGCAACTCGAAGGTCTGATGGGCAAATCCTGAACCGGCTTTTCCGGATGGACGAGGGTGTTCATTCTCTACGGTTGCGTACCAGTCGTATTGGTTGTAACCGAGATGCTGTAGTTTTGAGTGATGTCCAGAGACTCATCGCCTATACCGCTAATACCATTGGTATACACATCGTTGTCGGCCGGCTCAAAGGACGTCGAACTGAGAAGGGGGTCCCCGTTCAAGTAGGTATGGTCAAAGAGCACGTTGAGGTTGAGGAAACTGCCCACTCCTCCCTGGGTGTTACCCAGAGAGTCGACCTGCTTAACGCCGGGGGGCGTTAGATCGACAGGAATGAAATTGGTAGCAACGATATTCACCTGAAGCCACTTGATATTTTGGGCCTGAGTGGTAGTATCGGTGGCGCTCAACTGCCCGCCACTGGCAGCTGCAACGAGATGCGATAGATCGACGGTGAACTCTAGTTGGTTGGGATTATTGGGACCGGGTAAGAAGAACGTGTCTGGCCGGCCTTCGGGGATGAATGTTTTCCCGGTCCGATCGCTGCTGCTTACATGCAATAACTGATAGCCATTGATGTCAAACCTGACAAAATCAGTAAACCCCGGTGTGGCATCTCCGCTCGAACTTGCCGCAAAGCCATTGCCAAAGGTCTGCCCCTGGCTACTTGAGAAGGGGTTTATCACGGGCACAGGACCGGGAGCGTTTTGATTGCCTATTACCCCTTGGCTCTGGTCGTAGTTTATCAGGAAAAAATAAGTATAGTTCGAATTGATCCTGTCCCGAAAGGGAATGATCACATGCAGTCGATGGCCCGAAAGAGCGATAGAACTGTTCTGCCCCGGCGGTAGTCTTGCGCATCCTGAGGACAATGTCAGACCGCCAATAATCCAGGCGGCACCGCTGTAGCGGCGTCGGCGCGCGGCGGAGGTCGGTATGGCGTTCCGGTGAAGAGTAATACGGTTTGTAGTGTGAAAGAGATCCATGGTGTAGTGTTCTTCTCCGGAGGGATGCATGGTTAAGATGATGCCAGTCTGCAATATCGATAAGATGGGCCTTCTGATCCGATATGGAGTTGTCGAGGGGGAGAGGAATCACAGGATGTTATCCCTCACCGTATCACCAGGGATAACACCGTCGGATCAAGGGATGTTATCCCTCGCTACGCGGCTTCGCCGTGTCGTCCTTCGGACGAAATAACAGCGGTGCCACACTTCTCCTGATTACAAAAAGCAAGGGTGTCCGTTCAAGCAGGCACAGTGCCGTATGTAAACACATTGACTTTTCGTTCTGATGTCGCTCCGTCCAGAGGACGGCACGCCGAAGGCGCGTAGCGAGGGATAACATCCCTTGATGCCTTTGATTCTTCCTATTGCTGCACCTGCACCACAGAGATGCTGTAGTCAAGCAGATTCAGAGCAGGGTCCGGATTGGCGGCGCCGAAGACGTCGTTGTCGCCGGGTTCGAAAACGGCCTGACCGGTAAAACTCAGATTGGTGTAGGTCTGGAGCTGGGACATATTCAGGATCAGGAAACTGGACGCTCCGCTCGGCGTACGGTTATCGCCCAGAGAGTCGACCTGTTTGGTGACGATCGCGGTCTGATGGACCGGAACGACGTCGGTGGCGACGACATTCATTTGGAGCCATTGAATGTTTTTCGCAATCGTGACAGCTTCGGTCGCGCTGGGTAAGGCGGCTCCGTTCGGCTGCACCACGAGCTGCGCCAGATCGATCGTGAACTGGAGGGTTGTCGGCTGATTGGAGTTGGGCAGGGTGAAGGCGACCGGCTGCCCCTCATCCTGAAAAACACTTGCAGTCGGGTCACCGACGACGTGGAACAGACGGTAGGCGTTGCCTTCGAACCGGACAAAATCGGTGAATCCAAAAGCGCTGCCTCCCGAGCCGGTCGCGAATCCGTTTCCGTATCCCTGATTGGAGTTGGCGGGGGCCAGAACAGGCACCGGGCCAGGCGCGTTCTGATCGCCGACCCCGAGGGTCGTGCCCTGGTTGGTAAAGTAGTTGATCAGAAAAAAGTAGTGGAAGTTCGGGTTAACCGGGTTCTCGAAGCGCAAAGTCACCTGTAGCCGCTTGCCCGAGAGCGCAGTCGAACTTCCGGAGTTTGGCGGCAGCTTTGCGCACCCGGAGAGCAGCACAACGCTGCTGAGCAGACTGGCAGCAAGGCTACAACGACGTCGGCTGGCCGCCGGGGTCAGAGTCGCGCGCTGGAATCGAGGAAGTCGGAGGAACATGACGGCGTCGCTTTCTTGACCCGAGGCATTTCAACCTGAAATTTGCGCGCGGAGGCGGCTTTCGGGTACAACTGAGGGTGTGAACACTCTGAACTTCATTATATCCGAACCTGCTCGTTCCCCGCAAGCGAAGCCCCGAAAGACTTTTCCGAAAGCGCTGCCCGGTCTGCGGCTCGCCCTCCTGGCGGGTCTGCTGCTCTTCCTCGCGCATCCGCCGTTCAATGTCTGGCCGCTCGCCTGGATCGCTGTCGTGCCCCTGATCGTCAGCGTAAACCGCGCAGGGCGCTGGCGACAGGCGCTCTGGCGCGGCTATCTGTTCGGCTGGGCCTTCCTCGGCCCCACCTGGTACTGGACGGCGCTGACGATCACGGGCGTGACGCAGTCCACCCCCACCGGCGCGCTCGCCTGGTTCCTCCTGACCCTGATCCTGGCGCTCTACTACGGGTTCTGGGGAGCGATGACCTGGTGGATGTCACGGCGACTGACCGGGCACTGGCGCATCGTCGCGCCTGCCGCCCTCTGGGTCGTCATGGAGTGGCTGCGGACCATCGGCTCGGTCACGATGCCCTGGGCGCAGATCAGCTATACGCAGTACCATTTCCTGCCGGTGCTCCAGATCGCCGAGTGGACCGGAGCCTACGGCGTCAGTTTCCTCATCGTGCTGCTCAATGCGGCGCTCGCCTATCGCTGGATGAATCGGGACAAGGTCGGCACCGGCAAACCGGCGCTTCAGGTCGCCGCGCTGATCGCGTTCGTCTGTATCTTCGGCGTGATCCGTATGGCGATTCCCGATAGAGGGCCGTCGCTGGTCGTGGCGTCGATGCAGGGCAACTTCAAGTCGAACGACGCCCATGAGACGCAGGAACGGGTGTATCGCACATTTACGGAGCTGACTCGGGAGGCGGAGACCACGGCTCCGCGACCGGCGCTCTATGTCTGGGGGGAGTCGGCCTCTCCCGGCGATGCCCTGACGAACGATCGGACCTTTACCTACCTCCGGGGACTGGCACAGCAGGTGCAGGCGCCCGTTGTAGTCGGGAGTCGGGTCGAAGACGTGCACTACGAGAGGGGCCGCCGCATCGACGTCGAATCGAACTCTTCGGTAATGTTTCCCGCGGATACCAGCAAGCCTCTGCGCTACAACAAACAGCAGTTGGTGCCGTTCGGAGAGTTTCTGCCGCTGCGTGGGATGTTCCCACCGCAGTTGGACGACACGTTCGCCATGCTCGCCAAGGACGTGACGCCGGGCAGTGAGACGACCGTGTTCAAGTTTCAGGATCCGCATGCCGGTAAGGTCGCGCTCGGTCCGTTCATCTGCTACGAGTCGATGTATCCTGTCTATGCCCGCGCGATGGCCCGCCAGGGCGCGAACCTGTTGGTGACGCAGAGCAACGACGACTGGTTTCAGAGTCAGGCGGCGATGGAGCAGCATGTGTCGGCGGTCGTCATGCGTGCTATCGAGACCCGACGGCAGATCGTGCGCTCTACCACCACCGGCATCACCTGTTTCATCGACTCCCACGGTTATGTCCTGGAGCAGGCGCCGGTCAACACCAAAGCGGTGTTGAAACATACCGTCGTGCTGCGCGAAGGCATGACGCTCTATGTGCTCTTCGGCGACTGGTTCGTGCTCGCCTGCGCCGCGCTGCTCTTCGCCGCGGTCCGGAACAGCAAGGGGAGATCTGAGACACCGGGGGAACCCACGCAAGGAGACCCGGAGTGAAGCTGGAGAGCGTGCGTATCCCGGCGGAAGGAGCGACGCTGACCGGGCTGCACTATGTGCCGGAAGGACGCGTCAAATCGACCGCAATCCTCTACACCCACGGCTTCACCTCCGGCAAATACAGTCTCGACAATCTGGCGGGCTATCTGGCCGGGCGCGGCTATCCTGGTCTGACCTTCGACCTGATCGGGCACAAACTGGGCGGAACCGGCAGCGAGATGCATCGCACGCTCCAAGCGGCGGAGAATCTTCAGGATGCGCTGACCTGGGTGCGCGCCCATCTGGAGGTCGCGCAGATCGTGCTGGCCGGGCATTCGATGGGCGCGGCGGCGGGTGTGCAGGTCGCGGCCTGGGAGCGTCTTCGGCCCGGAACTCCTCCCCTCGCAGGAATCGTCAGCATGTGCATGGGGTTGGAGCCGTCTCTCGGATTCGAGACACACATTGGGCGCGCGATGCTGGCGCAGCGGCGCGACTATGTGGCGGGCGCCTCTGCCCTTGAACTCCTGCGAGGGCTGGACACCCTGGTGCTGTCGGCGGCGGAGATCGGCGATCTGCCTGCCCTCTTTATCGCCGCCCGCCAGGATGTGCTGATCCCGCCAGGGCGGATCGAAGCACTGGCGGCGCTCGCCGGATCGAATGCTGCTTATGTGGCGCTCGATGCCGCCCATCTGGACGCCCCGGATCGTTCCCGCGCGACGATCATTCAGTGGTTGGAGACGCAAGGTTTGTGAAGAGACGGATTGGCCGTAATGAGAACGTGCCCTTGTTCGTAATTAAGAACAGGCCGTCCCGACGGCGAAAGGAAATTGAACCATGGCATCGACATTTGAGGCGCATTGTCCAACGATTGAATGTGACGGCTGCGCCACTTCAATACAACGTACCCTCGGCAACCTGACAGGGGTGGAGTTGGTGACAACCGACATCACCACGAAGTACGTGCGGGTGCAGTTCGACCCGACCAGGATCGGACCGGCGACCATGCGCGAACGGCTGAGACTGGCCGGGTTTTTCCCGGATCAGGAGAAGGTTTTATGAGGGAGCCGGGTACACGTACAAGACAGGCGCTCCTGATCGCGCTCGGCGCGGCCGGGCTGGCAGGCGCCAATGCCCTGAGCACCGGGGCCGCGCCGGAGTCGAGCCGTGATCTCTCGGGACTGGCCCTGGAGGTGCTGGGCGCAGCACTGCTGGCGCTGGGCCTGTGCGGACTGCTGCTCCCTCGCGCGCAGTTGCTCTGGAGCCGTGATCTCCGTGTTGCGACTCAGGCCTTGCGTCTGATGCTGCTTCTGGGCGTCGCCGCCGTGAGTGGCTTCGGCCTCGCACTGGGCGGGTCCGATTTCCAGGAACTCAGGGCGCTCCAGGCGGAAGGCCGCACCACCGAGGCCCAGATCACTACCATCCAGACCGTGCGCGTCCGCAGCGAGATGCGCGATGTGGGCTATGCGTTCCGCGCCGGCTCCGTCGTCGTCACCGGGCACCTGGATCTCACCCATAACGAGATCAAGAACCTGCGTATGGGCACTCCACTCACGGTGACCTACCTGCCCTCGCATCCAAAGACCTATCGTATCGGCTACGTAGACGGCGGGCGCGTCATGCGACGCGGGGCGATGCTGGCGCTCTTTGTTATGCGCGGATTCGCATGGTTCGGCCTGCCGTTCCTCTACCTGGAGACCCAGCGCCGACGCCTGCAGAGAGACAGGCGCGCCGTAGTGTCAGGACCGGGGCAGCCTCTTCCAGCCAAGTAATCGAACTTCATCGGAGGACGTGTATGAGCGGACTGAATGGCAAAGTCGCGATTGTGACAGGGGCGTCGCGGGGGATCGGGGCGGCGATTGCAAAGCGTCTGGCGCGTGACGGGGCGGTCGTGATCGTCGGTTATAGCCGCAACGCGGAGGCGGCACAGCAGGTAGTGGCGGAGATCGAGCGAGTGGGTGGGGAAGCGGAGGCGATTCGGGCGGATGTCGCCGATCTGGAGCAGGTCAAGCGGCTGTTTGCCGAGACGATGCAGGCGTTTGGACGCCTGGATATTCTGATCAACAATG
>Ga0070658_10000322_pt1 | contig 40935 bp, 33 predicted proteins | sample KBSC13metaG_FD_64664 | JGI IMG/M metagenome (GOLD analysis project Ga0070658, IMG submission 64664) | Corn rhizosphere microbial communities from Kellogg Biological Station, Michigan, USA - KBS C1-3 metaG | ecosystem: Host-associated > Plants > Roots > Rhizosphere > Soil ... | reverse complement strand
CGAGCAAGCGCCGTTCACGACCGTTTTGCCTGGCAGCCAACCCGTCACCGCCCCGGTCAACCGGGTTCCGCCGGTAGTCGTCGGCACCGCCGCGCAAAATCGAGTGCTTAGCGGCATCGTGGGCGACTGGAGCGCGAGCCCGCCGCCGGCGCTTGCGATGCAATGGTTGCGGTGCGATGCCGGCGGGTTGAGTTGCGTAGCGATTTCCGGCGCGCAGACGCCGACGTACCGTCCGAGCTCGGACGACGTTGGCAGCACATTGTGCTTCGCGGTTACCGCGTCGAACGGCTCTGGCGAGATTGTCGTGCCGTCGTCACCTACCGCCGTCATCCTGGCCGGCGACGACGTGGCGCAGCTCGGTAACGTCTCGACCGGATTTTCTTCGATCGAGGTTTCGAAAAGCACCGAGATCGGCTCGCGCTTCACGGCGTCCGCAGCAGGAACTGCGATCGATTTCGAGTTCTACGCGCGGGGGGCGGCCAAAGCGCAGGGGTTCACTCCGAAGCTCTACGGGGTGACCGCCGGTGTCAAAACGCTGCTCGGAACCGGAACGTCGATCACCGTGCCGCGCGGGACCAACGGTCAGTGGTACACGTCAGCGCTGCCCGCCACATCACTCGTCGCAGGTACGCAGTACTACTTGGCCCTCGACCCGTCGGGCGCTTCGAACGGTACCTATGTGGGTTCTGAGACCGACGGCACGTTGTCGGTCTTTGTCGACTACACGCCATAACCGTCAGGCCGACCCTGAGTTTAGGTCGGATTCTTTGCGGTCGGGCCACCTGAGATCGACGTTCGTCGTCCCTTCTGTGCCATCCATGTTGCGCGTCCGTCGAGGCCCGTTGACAACATACGTCATTCGTCGTATGTTTACGCCGCCGTTTCGCGCCCGGCAGATCGGCACGGCTGCCACGGCGGGAACGGCCCACGATCAGCGTTCGATCCGGGTCAGCTCACCGAGCGCCCGCCCCGCCGGGACACACGATAAAAGGACGTGAGGTATGCAAAACACCGCAGCTTCGAGGAACCGCTTTGGGTTCTCGGTGCGTGTCGCGCTTGCAGTCGGTGCAACCTTCGCAGCCTTCGCGCTGGCGGCTTGCTCGAGTTCGAGCGCATCAGGAGGAGGCAAGTACGGCTTCAAGGAGGCCAAGCAGTCACCGTCCGCGCAGATCACCGTGTGGATCGACTCGACGCGGCAGCCGGCGGCCGACGCTTACAAGAAGGCCTACCCGAACGACCCGGTAAAGGTCGTTACCTACGACGGCGAGGCGAACGGCTCCGGCAGCTTCAAGACCAAGATGAACCTCTACGACAAAGCGGGCAGCGGTTGGCCGGACGTCGTTTTCTCGTCGCAGAACAACGATGCGTCGTGGGCCAGCCAGGGCACTAACGGCGCACAGGCCTACGCAGCGGTGCTGAACAAGGGGCTGGTTGCTGACAACACGTTAAGTGGATGGTCGAAGGGCTCGCTCGACGCCTGCACGGTCAACGGCCAGGTCTATTGCCTGCGCAACGACCTTGCCCAAGATGTGCTCTGGTACAACAAGACGCTGATGGACCAGTTCGGTTACACGGTTCCAAAAACGTGGGAGGACTACCTGGCGCTCGGCGACAAAGTGGCCCAGGATCACCCCGGTTACATCATCGGCGCGGTCGGTGACACCTTCGCCGAAGAGATCTACATGTGGTCGAGCCAGTGCCAGGCAAACGATGTGACCGGCGTCCGCAAGATTACGATCAACACGAACAGCACAGGCTGCGCACAGATGGCCGCGCTGCTTGATAAGGAAATCGCGAACAAGTCGGTTACGACTGACAGCGTCTTTACGCCCGAATTCGTCAAGGCGTATACCGGCAAAGTTTTAATGATGCCCGGCCCGGCTTGGTACGCCGGCGCGATTTTCGACAACAAGAGCTCGCTCAACGTGCCCGCCGGACAGATCGGTGTCGCTGCACCGCCGTCCTGGGGAACGAACGCTCCGGTCACTGGTGACGTCGGTGGCGGTACCTGGTTCATCTCGAGCCACTCCAAGAACCTCGCGCTCGCTGCGAAGTTCGCCGAATTCGTGACCACAAACGACGCGTACCAGGTCGACCAGGCTCCCGGATATCCGGCGTTCGCCTCGGCGGGAACGAAATGGCTCGCGAAGCAGCAGTCGAGCGGCTATTACGCAACCGACCTCTCCGCGATAACGACTGCTGGTGGCGAAGTCTGGTCGGGCTGGGGTGCGCCCACATTCAGTCAAGAGGCGATCTGGGCGAAGACGATGACGCCCGTCATCACGTCTGGCGGATCGATCGCGGCGAATCTTGGTAAGTGGCAAACGGCGATTGCCAACCAAGCCAAGGTCGACGGATACACCGTGTCGACATCGTGACAACCCTGCACGAGGTGGTGGCCGGCCCGGGTCTTGCGGGCCGGCCGCCACGCAGGCGAACGGCGCGCCGCCGATTGGCCGGCGCCTTGTTCGTCGCGCCCTACGCCATTTTCCTGCTGATCTTCGGCGTCGCACCGAGTTGCTACGCGTTGTATCTGGCATTCACGAAGTCGGGCCGGGGATTCGTCGGCATCTCGAATTTCTCCCATGTCATCGACGATTTTCGGTTCAGCCCTGCGGTGTCGCACGTTGCGCTGTACCTGCTGAGCTGGGTCGTCGCGCTCGTTGTCCTGGTCGTGGTGCTCGCAATCATGGTGCACTCGGTTGGCGTGCGGTGGCTGAACGGCTCACTGCGGTTCGTGTATTACCTGCCGGGCGCGCTCGCCGGTGCATCTGCCGTGCTGCTATGGCTATTCGTGCTCGACCCGACGGCTGGGCCGGCCGGCCCACTACTGCGAGCCTTCGGGTACCACACCTTCAGTCAAACGATCCACCCGACGCACTTGCCGTATATCTTCGCGATCATCTCGTTCTGGACCGGCGCGGGCGGTTGGATTCTGGTGATGTTCGGCGCACTCAACAACATCTCGTCCGACGTCATCGAAGCTGCCCGCATCGACGGTGCATCGCCACTACAGATTGCCTTGCGCATCCAGTTGCCGTCGTTACGGAAGTGGATTGCATACATGGTGGTCCTATCGCTGGCCGCAGGCACTCAATTGTTCGTTGAGCCGACGTTGTTGTCGCAGGCCAGCCAGAGCATCGTGCCCAACGACTATTCGCTCAACCAACTCGCGTACCAGTACGCCTTCAACCTCAATGACTTCAACGGTTCAGCGGCCATCGCCGTGCTGTTGTTGGTCGTCGCGCTTGCGCTGTCTGCGCTCTTCGTCTGGCGCGGCGGGCTCTTCACTACGGAGGAACGTTGACCGCGACAACGGTCCGCCGGCGCGGCGCGCCCGATCGCCATGACGCATCGCCGCGGCGACCGCGAATACGCTCCGACAGCCTTGCCGGCTGGAGCGGCCGCACCGTGACGGCGGCCATCCTGCTCGTCTTCGTTGTGTTCTTCGTCGTACCGCTGATCTGGTTGCTGTTGGCGATGACGAAGTCGGGCGGCGCGCTGGTGCGGCAAGGCCCATTCTCGTTCGGCAGTTGGCATGATCTGACGGCGAACTGGCGCCAGCTCGCTGCGTTTCAAGATCACGCGATCAAGCAATGGTTGTTCAACTCAGCGTTCTACTCCCTTGCCGCTCTCGCGCTGACGCTCGTGATTTCTATCCCGGCCGGATATGCGCTGGCCCTCATGAAATTCAAGGGACGCCGGACGCTGCTCGTCGTCACGCTTTTCGTGATGCTGATCCCTAATACAGCGCTTGTGCTGCCGTTGTTCCTCGAGATGAACGCGGTGGGGCTCGTCAACACTGCGCTGGCCGTCGTGCTGCCTTACTCGTTCTATCCGTTCGGCGTTTACTTGGCCTACATCTATTTCTCATCGAGCATCCCCAGCAGTTTGCTCGAGGCGGCGCGCATCGACGGCGCCGGCGAGCTGCAGGTTTTCGTGCGGATCGCGCTGCCACTAGCAACGCCGATCGTTGCGCTCGTGGGGTTCTTCAGCTTCGTTCAGAACTGGAACAACTACTACCTGCCGTTCGTGATGCTGCCGTCGAGCGGCAAGTATCCGGTTCAGGTCGGGTTGTCGACGCTGCTGGCGTCGACGCCTGCGTTCAACCCAAGCGCCGCCGGTTCGGAGTCGATCGAGCTGCCGACATTGGCCCTCGCGACCGTCGTGTCCGTCTTGCCGGTGCTCATTATTTTCCTTTTCTCCCAGCGGTTCCTGGTGGCCGGTCTCACGTCAGGAGCGGCAAAAGGATGAACTCGGCAACCGGCTCACCGACGCCACTGCGACGGGGGAACTGTGCCTGCGACGACAGCCGCCCGCCCTCGATCCGCCGGCGGGGTGCAGGGATGAATTCAGCGCCGTGCCGGCGTACGCGCCGCCCGCGGCCGGCGGCGGCGCCACGCATCGGTGATGTGCTCAACCATGAGAGATGCCGCAAGCTCGGAGTCGCCCGCGGTAATCGCGTCGAGCACGCCGCGATGCTGCCGGTTGGTGTGCTCGCGGTTGGCGACGCTCACGCTGCCGCTGTAACGATTGCTGCGGCGGGCCTCCGCGTGCACAGTCTTGACAATTGCTCTGCCGAGTTGATTTCCCGATATGAGCATGATCCGCTCGTGGAACGCGACGTCTACCTGGTCCATGCGCGCGGGCTCGCGCACGCACGAGTCGAGTTCGTCCATCAAGGCGTTCAACTCGCGAAGGTCGTCCTTCGTGCGGCGGCGAGCCGCCTCGCGTGCCAATGCCGACTCGAGCACGGTTCGCACGACGATCAGCTGGTCGAGAACCTCGTATTCCTCGTCGTGGCGCACGATCGCCGCGAGCACTTCGGGATCGAGGAGATTCCATGCCTCTTGAGGAGAAACCAGTGTGCCGATTCCTTGGCGAGCCGTGAGGAGTCCCTTTTCTTCGAGCGTTTTTACCGCTTCGCGAGCGACCGTGCGGCTCACTCCGTAAGCCTCGCAGAGCGCCGGCTCGGTCGGCACCAGGTCGGCCGGACGAAGGTCGCCTGACACGATGCGCTCGAGAAGATCACTCACGACCGCGTCGGCGCGACGCGACGGACGTTGCGCCGACGGACGACTCGACACGCTGACCGGTGCAGTGATGGCCATCAGGGCCCTTCCATGGGAGAAGCGGCGGGAGGCGCGGCCTGCGCCGGAGTATTCACGTTGTCCCGTTCAATCATCATATGTCATACGTCCTCGGCCCAGTGGAGAAACCCCGTGAAGGTCACCGGCTACCGCAGCCTGATTACACACCATGACTGGGGCCGGAGGATCGGCGACGTCAACCATGCCAGCGAGACGACGAGCACCCCGGTGCAGGTGTTGATCGTCACGACCGACGAGGGCATCGAGGGCGTCGGTATCGGCGCCCATCCTGACGTCGAGCGCATCTTCGCGGCGGTTGAGGGTGAGGATCCGCGCGGGGTCGTCGCGCTCTACGACCGGATGTGCGCCCACGTGTTCAAGTTGGGCCACCAGGGCGCGGTTGCCGGCACCATCGGCGCGATCGACATGGCGCTTTGGGATATCAAGGCCAAGGCGGCAGGCGAGCCACTGTGGCGATTGCTCGGTGGGCGCGACCGGTTCGTGCCCGGGTACGCGTCGGCTCTCGACATCGCACTCGACGACGACGACCTCGTCGCGATCCACGCCAGATTCGCTGAACGCGGTTACCGGTCGGCAAAGCTGAAGGGTGGCCGACACCTCGACCGCGACATCGAGCGGCTGCTGCTGCTGCGTGACATCTACTCGACGCAAAGCGCCGCGCCGGCATTCATGTTCGACGCGAATGAGGCTTGGCATCGGTCACAGGCGATCCGGTACGTCACGAAGTTGGAGGAACAGGTCGACCTTGCCTGGATCGAGGAGCCGGTTCGCAGATGGGACGCTGCAGGCCACGCTGCCATCCGCGCTGGAGTGCGCGCCGGCGTCGCGAGTGGTGAGAACCTTACTGGGCTCGAGCAATTTCGGCCGTTGCTCGACGCCGAGGCACTCGACGTCGTGCAGGTCGGCTGGGGTTGGGGCACCACCCTTGCGTTGCGGGTAGCGGCAGCCGCTCATGCGCGTGACCTTCCAGTGAGCCCGGTCGGCTTCTGGCCGGCGATCGCTCCTGCGGCGGCCGCGATGCCGAACATGATTTCGATCGAAGTGCAGGATTTGGCGTATCCGTACGGCATCGGCGTAGACCAAGCGATCGTCGACGGTGGCATCGTGCTGGGTGACGACGCAGGGCACGGGCTCACTGTCGACGAAGACGCAATCGGTGGCCTCGCCACCGATTCGCCGTGGCGGACGCCGCCGAATTGGCAGGTGCGGCCGGCCCGCGCGGGGCTGCGGCTGACACCCGAAGACGACAGCGACCTCGACCGCTAGTCCGGTGGAGATTTGGTGGGGTCCCGCTGGTCGGGGGGTGGTCGAGGTCGCTGTCCTCAGACCAGCAGCCGGTAGAACTCGATCGCGTTTTGGGAGAACACTTGCTGCTGCTCGGTTTCGTTCAATGATGCGAGTAGTTGCTGCGCGATCGAGACGACGTCGGTGTAGCTCGTTGCAAGCAGGCATACCGGCCAGTCGGAGCCGAACATCAGTCGCTGCGGTCCGAAGGCGTCGAGAGCGACGTCGACCACGGGCTGCAGTAGCGGGGCCGAACGCTCGCCGGGGGCGGCTTCGGTTACGAGTCCGGACACTTTCGCCCACACGTTGGGCAACTTGCCGAGTTGGTGCAGCCGCGTCGTCCATTGGTTGAGTTGGCCTGAACGCAACGGCGGTTTGCCGAGGTGGTCGAGAACGAAGCGCATTTCGGGGAGGTCGGATGCGACCCTGATCGCAGCCGGCAGATGCACGTCGTTCACTAGCAGGTCGAACACCATGTCGTGGCGGGCAAGGCACCGAAGTCCACGCCGCACATCGGGGTGGCCGAGCCAACCGGCGTCCGATTCGTTTTGCACGAGGTGGCGAAGACCGACCAGCCGATGACCACCGGGCTCGCCTTGCCAGTGGCTGAGCCGGCCATCGAGATCGGACGCCGTGAGGTCGGCCCACCCGACGACTCCAGCGATCAGGTCGGATGCCGCTTCGGCACGCGCAAGCAGATGCGCGGTTTCGTTGGCGTCATTGACCGATTGCACGACCACTGTTGCCGTCAGGTCGACGGTCGCCACCGCTGCGCGCAGATCATCAACGACGAAGTCGCGATTTATTACGCCGTCGGTGCCAGGATTCATCCAGGTCTGGGGATGTTCTGCGAGCTCCCATAAGTGTTGATGTGCATCGACTATCGGGTTCATCGGCCGAGCCATCCGCCGTCTACCGGCAGCGTGATGCCGTGCACGTAGTCGGCAGCGGACGACGCAAGAAACACCACGGCTCCGCCGATGTCGGCAGGTTGGCCCCAACGCCCGGCCGGAATTCGGTCGCTGATTGCCTTGAAACGCGCGGCGTCGTTGCGTAGGGGCGCGGTGTTGTCGGTTTCGATGTAGCCGGGTGCGACCGCGTTGACATTGACGCCGTGCGCCGCCCATTCGTTTGCGAGCGCTTTCGTCATTCCGGCGACACCAGATTTTGCTGCGGTGTACGCGACGATATTGAGGCCGCCCTGAAAGCTGAGCAACGACGCGGTGAAAATGATTTTCCCGCGACCGCGTGCGACCATGTGGCGACCGAGATTGCGGGCGAGCGTGAACTGAGCCGTGAGATCGACCTGGACGACGTGATCCCAATCGTCGTCGGTGTAGTCGACCGCGGGTGAGCGCCTGATGTCGCCGGCATTGTTGACCAGGATGTCGACCGTGCCGTGATGCGCTGTGATGTCGTCGGTCAATCGCTGCACCGCGCGGCGGTCGGAGAAGTCAGCGCGATAACCGGTGAAGCGGCGCCCGACTTGTTCGACCGCTTTTTGAACGGCGCTGCCGGATTCCTCGAGCGTGGCACTCACGCCGACGATGTCGGCGCCCGCCTCGGCGAGTGTCACCGCGATGCCGGCGCCGATTCCGCGGCGCGCGCCGGTGACGACTGCTACTTGCCCGGACAGGTCGAATGGCGAAGCCATCAGGCAACACCGCTCTCGGCAGCTGTGCAATCGACGAGGATTTTCATTGCACCACCTTGGGCGAGCGCCGCGAAGGCTTCCGCGGCTTGTGCCAATGGAAAAACGCCGGTGACGAGTTCGGCGGCCGCCACGCGTCCGGTCGCGATGTGGTCGACGGCAGCCTCGAAATCGCGGCGTTCGTAAAGTCGAGCGCCCAGCATTTCGAGCTCGCGCCAGAAAAAGCGGTGCAAGTTCACTTCGCGCGGTTGCGTGTGAATCGCCACCATGACGAGCTTGCCGCGCACACCGAGCACGTCGACGGCCGTGGTGATGCCGCCCTGGGCACCCGACACCTCGAACGAGACGTCGGCGCCGTCGCCTCCGGTGAGCTCAGCGACGATTGTGGTCACGTCGTCCGCCGGATCGATTGCTCGAAGGCCGAGTTTCGTAGCGAGTTCGCGCCGCTGGGGGTCGAGTTCGACAACGGTTACGTCGGCGCCTGTCGATTGCGCGACCAGTGCGATCAGCACCCCTACCGGGCCGCCGCCGACGACGACGGCACGTTGGCCAGCAGCCAGACCCGATCGTCGGACGTCGTGCACGGCCACTGCCGTTGGCTCGACCAGTGCGGCATGTTCGAGATTCATAGTGTCGGGCAGCCGAACGAGCAATTCGGCGGGCACATTCCACCCGTTCTGCATCGAGCCCGCCGCATCGATGCCAAGGAAAATAAGCTGCGGGCAAATGTGTCCGTGGCCGCCGAGACATGCAGTGCAGCTGCCGCACGATTTGACTGGCAGCACGGTGACCGCGTCGCCCACGGCCCATCCGGAAACGCCCGCGCCCACAGCCGCAATCGTTCCCGAGCATTCGTGTCCGATGGTTGCGGGGGGTTTGACTCGCGCGTCCATGGCACCATGAAAGATGTGGACGTCGGTGCCGCAGATTCCGGTGTACGCGACGGAGACCTGCACCTCACCCGCCCCCGGTGCCGAGACGGCGATCTCGGCGACGCCGACGTCTCCTGGCCCGTTGTACGTTGCGGCACGCATGCGCTTCTACCCTTCCGCTCGGTGATTCGATCCATCCTAGTGCGTAGACATCATTCGTAGTATGTATGGCTACCATGGCGTGGCGCCACCAAGGCTCAGTCCAGGTGCCAGATCTCCGGCAGTTCGCGCCACATTTTTCCTTCGGGCGTACCGGGAAGACGTTCTTGGCACGGATCGGTGAAGGTCCACCAGCGTTGCGACGCCGGATCGGCGGCGATGCGCGCCATGTCGGCGTCGTAGTCATCGCCGACGTATTCGTAGTAGCTGAACAGCACGCCGTCCATTAAAAATATGGTGTAGTTGCGGATCCCGCACTCGCTGATTTTCTGCTCGACTTCGGGCCAGACTGCGGAATGCAGTCGCAGGTACTCCTCTTGCATATCCGCTCGCAGGCCGACGATTTGGCCGATTCTGTGCATCGCTCTCAGGTCTCCTTTCCCCACTCCGGCCCGTCCGGGAAGCAGTAGGCCCGCACCGACTCCGGATGCAGCTGTGCGCTCATGCCTGGCGCAAGAGGAGCTGCATAACGGCCGTTCGTCATCACCACGGGGTCGACAAAGTGTTCATGCAGATGGTCGACGTATTCGACCATGCGGTTTTCGGTGGTGCAGCTCACCGACAGGTAGTCGAACATCGCCAGATGTTGTACGAGCTCACAGAGACCGACGCCGCCCGCGTGCGGGCACACCGGCACACCGAATTTGGCTGCCAGCAAAAGGATTGCGAGGTTCTCGTTCAGGCCGCCAACCCGGCACGCATCGATCTGGACGACGTCGACCGCGCCCGCCTGCAGAAGTTGCTTGAACATCACGGCGTTGTGCACGTGTTCGCCGGTTGCGATCCGGATCGGGTGCACGGCCTCCCGCAACGTCGCGTGCCCGAGGATGTCGTCGGGCGACGTCGGCTCCTCGATCCAGTACGGTTCGAACTCGGCGAGCGCACGAATCCACTCGATCGCTTCGAGTACACCCCACGCCTGGTTGGCGTCGGCCGCGAGCGGCAAGTCACCGACGGCCGAACGCGCAATCGCGAAGCGCGCGCGATCCTCGGCCTTGTCGAGGCCGACCTTCAGCTTGATCATTGAAAAACCGTCGGCCTTGGCTTCTTTGCTCAGGCGCGCGAGCTTCTCGTCGTCGTAGCCGAGCCAGCCGGGCGTGGTGGTATATGCGGGGTAACCGTTGGCACGGAGCTCCCGTTCGCGATCCTCCCGACCGACGGCTCCTTTTCCCAGAATTTCCAGCGCTTCTGTCTGCGTCAGTGCGTCGCTCAGGTAGCGGAAGTCGATGAGCTCGACGAGCTCCGCGGGAGGCAGCGTCGAGAGCAGCTGCCACAGCGGCTTGCCCTCACGACGCGCCCGCAGGTCCCACGCCGCGTTGATCACAGCGCCGGCGGCCATGTGGATCGCGCCCTTCTCGGGTCCGAGCCATCGCAGTTGGCTGTCGCCCGTAAGCGTTCGGCCGAAGGCGCCCATGCCCGCGAGGAGTTCGTCGACGTCGCGCCCGACGATGAGGGGTCGCAGTGCTTCGATCGCGGCTAGTTGCACGTCGTTGCCCCGACCGACCGTGAATGCGAAGCCGTAACCCGTCTCGCCCGACGCGGTCGTCAGCGTGAGATACGCCGCAGAGTAGTCGGGGAACGGGTTCATCGCGTCTGACCCGTCGCGATGCCGGGACGTCGGGAACCGTACGTCCGCGGTCTCGAAGCCGGTTATCCGGTTGCTCACTATGGTCCTTAGTTCTTCGCTGGGAGGCCGCCGACCATCATGGGGCCGATGGCAGCCGGCTTCCTATCCACGTGAATCTCCCATCGATTAACAGGTTTGAGGGCCGTGAGTGCTGTGCGATGGGAGGGATGGGAGGGAAACATCGGAAGTTTCCGTCTCAGCTCGTTGAGACATAGGATGTTTATAGGCGCCATTCCAGTGGGGCGCAATGGCAACGCAAGTAACAGGAACGTAACGATCGCAGCGTTTACGACGAATCAGCGTGGCGGTCTGCCATCTGTCTCGGCTGGCGCGGTCAGGCCTTGGGCCCGCTGGCGGATCAAACATCCGGTGTCCGTGCGGGATAATCAGGTACTCGGTGAAGCGTGGGGTCACGCCCGGGGTGGCTGACGTTTTGCGTGCCAGCGTGGAGGATCCGCTGGTTCTGGTCGACATCACTTCACGTAGATGGGATGATTCGCTCTCGCGTACTGCGCAATGACGACAGGAAGAGACCCGTGGGTGCACCACTGACCGAAGCGGCCATCCGGAAGCTTCGCGACATGATCACGTCCGGCCAGTATCCGTCGGGAGCCAAGCTTCCGCCGGAGGCCGACCTCGCCGCCGAACTCGGGTTGTCGCGCAACACGACGCGCGAGGCGGTCCGAGCACTGTCGAGCGCTCGGGTGCTCGACGTCCGGCGAGGCGACGGTACGTATGTGACGAGTCTTCGCCCCGAAGTGCTCCTCGAGGGCATCGCCTTCGCGGTCGACTTGATGCAGGAAGATTCTGCGCTCGAGTTGATCGAGGTACGCCGAATTCTCGAGCCGGCTGCGACCGCACTCGCGGCGGCGAACATCGACGACGCGGCACTCGCGAGCCTGGGAAAGTCCCTTGCTCGCATGGAAGAAAGCACCACTCAAGCCGACCTCGTGCGCGAAGATACCGACTTTCACGCCCAAGTGGTTGCGGCTTCTGGCAATGACACGCTTGCGTCAATGCTGCTCGGAATTTCGAGCCGTACGATCCGCGCTCGCATCTGGCGCGGCATGATCGACTCCGACGCGACGGCACGTACGATCTCCGAGCACGCGCGGATCCTCGAGGCGCTACAGGCCCGTGATCGCGAATTGGCTTGGGCTACGGCTTTCGCACACGTCTGCACGACCGAGGCCTTCATGCGGCAAATACTCGCTGATCGGATCGAGTCGCCGCGCCGTGCCCGCGGCGCACGGCGCAAGTCGTCCTAAGACACCTGGTGCCATAGCGCATCGGGGACCGGGAACCAGAACCTCGACTCGGTTTCGGAGGCCTGCGCGCGATTGCGCATGCCCGATACAACGCTGACGACGGCCGCATCGCGCAGCGGGAATTGAATGGCCGCGGCCGGCAGCTCAACACCGGCGTTGGCGCAAAGCTTGGCCAACTCTTGCGCCCGCACGATCGTCTCCGACGGAGCCGCTGCGTAGTCGAAGTTGCCGCCCGTTGGAAATGGCTGCGACAACAGCCGCGAGTTGAATGGCGCGGCGGCAACCACGGCGACTTTTCGATCGGCACATTCTTCGAGCAGCGGTGCGCCGCTGCGATCGAGCAACGTCCATCTGCCTGCAACCATGATGACGTCGACATCGGCATCGGCCACGATCCGGCGCAGTGGTTCGACATAGTTCATACCTGCGCCCACTGCTCCGATGACGCCTTCGTCGCGCAGCTCGCACAGCGCCGGCAAGGCCTGCGAAATCGCGTCGTCCATGTGATTCTCCGGATCGTGCACGTACACGATGTCGATGCGATCGAGGCCAAGCCGCTGCAAGCTGCCGTCGATGCTGCGCAGCACACCATCTCGTGAATAGTCGAACTGACGCGCCAGATCGTCGGGGACGTCGAAACCGCCTGCGTCCAGGTCGTTACCTCGTGGCGTCGGGTTCGGTACCAACAACCGCCCGACCTTTGTCGAGAGCACGAAATCGTCGCGGTTCTTTGTCCGTAATGCGGCACCCAACCGTCGCTCGGAGAGCCCGAGACCGTAGTGCGGGGCGGTGTCGAAGTACCTGATGCCGCCCGCCCACGCTTGCTCGACCGCGGCAGCGGACTCTTCATCGGAGGTTGCGCGGTAGAGATTTCCGATGCTGGCGCCACCGAAGCCAAGCACCGACACCGCAAGGCCACGCCGGCTGATCTGCCGGGCGGGCAGCTCATGTGTGAGGTTGCTCATCTGGCTCCTGCCGTCGCGCACGAGTCGGAAACATCGGGTGATCGCACGATCATAACGGTCCTTTCCGCGACGCGAATGTATTTAATGCGCGCCAATATGGGCCGGCGATGAACTCGCCTGACGAGGTCGCGGGGTAGCGCCGAGCTTAGACATCCGATCTATTGCGGCTTTATCGTCGCTGGCCGAACGTGTGCGCGAAATGGCGGTACGATCCGCAGTTCGGCCGGGCGAAGGAGGTTGGGTGCAGAAGGGGACTGTCGAGTGGGTGTTCGCGCAGCGGCTGGCGACCCAGCAGCTCACCACCGACCCGGCTCCCAATGCGTCGGACGTCGTGCAGCGACTGGGATGCGTCCAGGCTCAGGAGCGCGACCACGCCTTCTTCTCACTCGCGCTTCGAAGCAAGGCCACGACGTATACCGCAGTGCGCGCGGAATTCGATCGCGGCGAATTCTTGCGCACGCACCTGCTGCGGCCGACGTGGCATTTCGTCGCGCCGGAGGATCTGCGGTGGATCCTCACGCTCACCTCACCCCGGGTTGAGGCGTCGTTCGCGGCCCGCAGCCGCGCCATGGGTCTCGATCAACCGACCGAGCTCGACCGCATGCTCGACGTCCTCGCCGATTTACTGCAGGGCAGGGCTTTCCTGACGCGCGCCGAGATCGGGCAGGCATTCGGCACCCGTCGCGGTCTACCGGCACCCGGAGAGCGACTCGGTCATCTGCTGATGATCGCCGAGCTGCGCGGCGTCATCTGCAGCGGACCGATGAAAGGCGTGCACCATTCCTACGCACTGGTCGACGAAATCGTCCCGCCGGCGGCGCTGCCCAGTCGCGAGGAATCCGTGGTTCGGTTGGCAATGCGATTTTTCTCCGGCCACGGACCTGCGACGATCGCCGACTTCACCCGGTGGTCGTCCTTGACCGTCGCCGACACTCGACGTGCGCTCGACGAACTCGGCACCCGCCTAGAACGGATCGCGGTCGACGGCAGCACATTGTGGTTCGACCCGGCGACCGTCGCTCGGTCGAGCTCGCGAACTGCAAGCGCCTGGCTGTTCCCGGTTTACGACGAGGTGGTGCTTGCCCACCGGGGCATCGCCTTTCCCGCGGTAGCGGACCATCCCATCGGCGGCCGCGCCGACCCGCACTGGGCTCCGGTCGTATACCGGCAGGTCGACGTCGGCGTCTGGAAGCGAACCCTGACCCGCGGCCGCGTCTCTATCCAAACCCGGCTCGCGCCTTCGCTCGATGCAGGCGGACGGCGTGCGGTGGCTGCTGCCGAGGCACGGCTCGTCGAATTCGTCGAACTGCCGCGTTGCCAAAACGACTAGCGGCTAATCCGGTCACCTGCCTCTCGTGGCGGATGCAAGCACCGATGTACTTCGCGCGGCCACTATGAAGGTCTAATGGGAATGGTCGTGTGGGCGCGCGCCCCCGAGGTGGATCTCGATTCGATGCGCCGCGGCGCGGAGCGCGGGCAGGTGTGCCTGATACGTGCGGCTGTTTATGCGTGTCGCCGGGCCGGCGAGGGTCAGGCAACCGACGACCTTGCCGGTGTAGTCACGCAGAGGCACGGCTACCGAGCACAAGCCAACCTCGCGTTCCTGCCAGCAGGTCGCGTAGCCGCGGGTGCGCACCTGTGAGAGCTGCCGACGCAGCGTTGCTGGGCTGGTCACCGTGGTGCTGGTGAACTTGCTGAGGTGATCGGTGAGGTCAGGGTCGGTGAGGTCGCCGTCCACTGAGTAGGCGAGAAGCACTTTTCCGGATGCGGTCGCGTGCAGGGGGCCACGTCGGCCCGCGTCTGCTGACATCCGCAATCCGCCTGGTGCCTCGCCACGATCCAGGTAGAGGACTGAGTTCTCGTCGAGGATTCCGAGCAGCGTCGACTCGCCGGTCTGTACGGCGAGTCGGTCGAGGTAAGGGCGTGCGACTCGAGTGAGATTGACATTGCGCACGACGGTCGAGCCGAGTTCGTACAGCGCCCAGCTGAGGCGATAGTGGGTGGAGTCGGGATCGCGCATCACGAAGCGACGTGCCTCGAGCGTAGCCAGCATGTGGTGCGTGGTGGCCTTGCTCAGCCCAGCCTTGCGGGCGATTTCGCTGACCCCGAGAGAGCGGTCGGCACGGGCGATTGTTTCGAGAATGTCGATGGCGTGGTCGACGGACTTCACCCTTCGCCCGTCAGGGTCGCGGGACGGCGCGGGCCCCTTGGTTGCGCTCTCCAACACGATGCTCCTGCCTCTTCTGCGAAGCCAACGAGAGTTTTCTTGCGCCTCGCGCACTCACGAGGATCGCATGCCGCGGCCGGGTTCGACAGTGTTTGACAAATAACGTTTGGCATTGCCAAACCGTGATGACAACCGGTTGCGGGCGCGTCCTACCTTTGGCCCATCGACATAGCGGGAAGCCGGCTGCGCTGTGAACCCCCTTGATCCAAGACCTGGAAGTAGGACCCGTGATGCGGAAATCCATCGTCGGCCTCGCCGCGGCCTCCGTCTGCGCTCTTGCGCTTAGTGCGTGTGGCTCGTCGGGGTCAACATCGTCATCCAACACGAGCAAAACACCTAGTTCGACACCTAGCATGGCGAGCTCCAGCCAGACCGGAACCGCGAGCACTGCGCCCAGTTCGGCACCGTCGTCGAGCGGGGCGGGAATCACGACTAACGCGAGTTACAAGATCGGGCTGCTCTTGCCGGAGACCACGACCGCGCGGTACGAGACCAAGGACAAGCCCTATTTCACCGCGGCACTGAAAGCGGCCTGCCCGAACTGCACGCTGTCGTACGCCAACGCCAACTCCGATGCGTCGACACAGCAGCAACAAGCGGAATCGATGCTCGCCAACGGCGTCAAAGTCTTGGTCGTCGACCCGTTCGACGGCGTTGCGGCGGCAAGCATCGTGTCGGCTGCCAAGGCGCAAAATGTGCCGGTCATTGCGTACGACCGGCTGATCAAGAGCCCTGACCTTGCGTACGTCGTTTCCAACGACTACAAGCAAGTCGGCGTTTTGCAGGCACAAACCATGGTGGCCAAGCTCAAGGCGGAAAATGTCGACCCGTCGAGTGGTGGCATCATCATGATTAACGGCGCGACGACGGACAACAACGCCGGAAACATCAAGGCCGGCGCGCTGAGCGTTATCAACGGCAGTGGCTACAAGGTGCTCTCTGAAACCGATACCTGGGACCCGCAGCAGGCGCAGCAATGGGTCGCTGGCCAGATCACCAAGTTCGGCCACAAGATTATCGGCTTGTACTCCGCGAACGACAACAACGGGAACTCCGCGATCGCCGCGCTGCATGCGGCAGGGTGGGCCGACGCCGACATAGCCAAGCTGGCGATCACCGGCCTCGACGCTTCGCAGCAAGGTCTGCAGAACATCATCGGCGGCCTGCAGCTCATGACGACGTACAACGCTTTCAAGCTCGAGGCGACGAAGGCCGCGCAAGCCGCTGTCTACTTCGCCGAAGCGAAGACACCGCCGTCTAACGGCACGGTCGACGGGCACCCGGCATTCCTCAACCCGCCGGTCGCGGTCACCATCGACAACATCGAGTCGACGGTCATTGCTGACGCCTTCTGGAAGGCGTCCGACATCTGCACTTCGCAGTACGCGGCCGCGTGTGCCAAGGCCGGGATCAAGTAATCGGCGGACGCCGACCGGCGCGAGGCGTGCTCTCACCCGCGCGTCGGTCGGTGGCCTAGCCCTAGCGGGAAGTTTGAGGAGGAGGGCCGTGCAGCAGACGGTGGCTGGCGTTCCAACGCAAGCACAAACACAGCCCGTGCTCACGCTTCGCGGCGTAAGCAAGTCCTTCGGCGCCGTCCGGGCGCTCTCGAACGTCGACCTCGACCTGCGGCGAGGCGAGGTCACGGCGTTGCTTGGCGACAACGGCGCCGGAAAGTCGACGCTGGTGAAAATCCTCGCGGGCGTGCACGCCGCCGATTCGGGCGTCATCGAGTTCGACGGGAAGCCGATCTCGATATCGAGCCCCACTGCCGCGCGTGACCTCGGGATCGCGACGGTCTACCAAGATCTCGCGCTGTGCGACAACCTGGATGTGGTGGCGAATCTGTTCCTCGGTCGAGAGCACGGTCGGTTGCTGATGAGCGAAGAGGCGATGGAGGAGCGCGCGCTCGATCTGTTGCGCCAGCTGTCGGCGAAAATCCCGTCGGTGCGCACGCCCGTCGCAGCATTGTCGGGCGGACAACGCCAGACCGTGGCGATCGCTCGCTCGCTCGTCGGTGAACCGTCCGTCGTCATCCTCGACGAGCCGACGGCTGCCCTCGGTGTAGAGCAGACGGCGGAGGTGTTGAACCTCATCGAAAAGCTACGTGCCAGAGGCCATGCGGTCATGCTCATTACCCACAACATGGCTGACGTGGATGCTGTCGCCGACACGGCGGTCGTTTTGAGGCTCGGCCGCAACAACGGGGTTTTCCCGTTATCCGAGGTCACCCCAGAGCAAATCGTCGCCGCAATCACCGGAGCTACCGACAACACCGTCACCAGGCGCGCGGCGCGTGGTCGGCGTCGTCCGGCCGCGTCTCCTGATGCCGGCGTCGAGCCCGCGGATCTAGAGCCTGGGACGACGAAGCACTCGACGGTTTCCACGCCGACAAACTCGGAGCCGACAGGGGAGACGACGCCATGAGCCAGACGAGCGCGACACCTGGCACTCACCCATTGGACCGCCAAGACGAGCGGCTGATCCAGCACACCGGCGTTGCCGGCGCGATCGGGGGTTTCTTGTCCCGAGTCCGGGCTGGCGACATCGGCTCCCTGCCCATCATCGTCGGACTCATCCTCATCTGGGGCATCATCCAAGGCCTGAATTCTTCCTTTCTATCGAGCCGCAACCTGGTCAACCTGGCAACGCAATGCGCCGCCGACGGTGTGATCGCGGTCGGCGTCGTCCTTGTGTTGCTCGTCGCGCAAATCGACTTGTCAGTCGGCTCGATGAGTGGTGCGTCGTCGGCGGTTCTCGGCATTGGTCTGACCTCCGCCGGTTGGTCATTGCCGGAAGCTATCGTGATCGCCGTCGCGATGGGCGCTTTGGTCGGGCTCATCTACGCCTTCATCTTCGTGCGCTTCAATGTGCCTAGTTTTGTCGTCACGCTTGCTGGGCTGCTCGCACTTCTCGGCCTCCAGCTGGAGATTCTCGGCAACCACGGGTCGATAAATCTGCCGTTCAACTCTGCGATCGTCGCGTTCATGCAGCGAGCGTTCGTGCCTGACGTGCTGTCGTACGTGCTCGCTCTGCTTGCGGTGGCGTTTTTCATCGGCTCGAGGCTCGCGCGGGCCCGCCGGCGTCGAGCGGCGAATCTGTCGACGGGGTCGTTGGTGAGTTTGTATGTCAAGGCGACCTTGCTGCTGATCGGCCTCGAGTTCGGCTGTTGGTACTTGAACAAGACGCGCGGCGTAAGCCTGCCTTTCATGCTGCTCGTCGTGCTCGTGATGATCGTCGACTTCTTCTTGAAGCGCACCAAATGGGGGCGGGCGGTGTACGCCGTGGGCGGCTCGGTCGAGGCGGCGCGTCGTGCGGGCATCAAGCTGTGGCGGGTATACGTCTCGGTTTTCGTGCTGTGCTCGATGCTCGCGGCACTCGGCGGCCTGATGTCGGCCGGTCGGCTTTCCGCAGCCAGCATCAGCAGCGGCACGGGCGACACCAACCTGAACGCCATCGCGGCGGCCGTCATCGGCGGCACCAGCTTGTTCGGAGGCCGCGGCAACGCATACTCCGCGCTGCTCGGCATCGTGGTGATCGAGTCGATCGCGAACGGCCTCACCCTGCTGAGCCTGACGTCCGCCGTCCGTTTCATGATCACGGGTGGAGTGCTGATGGTCGCCGTCATCGTCGATTCGATGGCGCGTCGAAGCCGGGCCGCGCACGGGGCTGCCTAGTTCACGGCAGCGGGATTTCCATCCGAGACGGAGAGTTCTTAAGGAGGACGCAGTGGCGACATTGCACACGACGACGCCGGTCAGCGCTGGCCCACGAAGCGTCGGCCACTACATCGACGGGCAATGGACTGACTCCGCCGAGACGATTGAACGCATTGCGCCGGGCACCGGGAAGCTCGCCGCGACGGTCAGCGCCGGCGATGTGGCCGACGTCGACGCCGCTGTCCGCGCTGCTCGGCGCGCGTTCGACCAAGGAGATTGGCCGCGAGCCACCGGATTTGACCGCGCCGCCGTGCTCAATCGGGTGGCAGATTTGATCGACGCCAAGGCCGACCTGCTCGCGCGGCTCGATGCTGAGGAGGGCGGCAAGCCGTTTCGGCTCGCGCAGGGCGACATCGGCGGCGCGGCGATGCTGACCAGGTACGCCGCGGGTCTCGCAGTGCAAATGCACGGCACCACTTACACCAACCACGGCCCCGATTTCACCGGGCTCGTGATCCGTGAGCCTGCCGGCGTGGCGGGGCTCATCACTCCGTGGAACTTCCCGGCGCTGATTCTTTGCCAGAAGCTTCCATTCGCTCTTGCCGCCGGCTGCACCGTCGTCGTGAAGCCGTCAGAGTTGACCAGCAGCAGCACCCTCGAAATCGCCCGCATCTATGCCGAGGCCGGCTTGCCGACGGGCGCGCTCAATGTGGTGACCGGGGACGGTCGTGCCGGGCAAGCGCTGGCAGAGCACCAAGGTGTCGACGTGCTGTCGTTTACCGGCTCGACAGCAACCGGTCGGAAAATCCTCAAGGCGTCACAATCCAACCTCAAGAAGCTTTCTCTCGAGCTTGGTGGTAAAGCCGCGAACATCGTGTTCGCCGATGCTGACCTCGACGATGCCGCAGAAGGTGTGATATTCGGCGTCTTCTTCAACAACGGCGAGTGTTGCGTCTCAGCTGCGCGGCTGCTCGTCGAGGATTCCGTCGCCAACGAATTCCTGGCCCGGCTCGACGCCGCCGCACGGCGACTGAAAGTCGGCCAGCCGCTCGACCCTTTGACGGACATCGGCGCGATGATTCACGCGGGCCATCTCGCCAAGGTCCTCGGCCACGTCAACAAGGGTCGCGCACAGGGAGCGCGCGTCCTTATCGGTGGGGCGCGGGCCGAGGGGCCCGATCTCGGCGACGGCTTCTATTTCGAGCCAACGATCCTCGATGGAGTGACGCCCGACATGAGTGTCTTTCACGAAGAGATATTCGGCCCCGTGTTGAGCGTCTCCCGTTTCTCAGACGTAGCTGAGGCAATCGCGCTGGCAAATGGGGTGGAGTACGGCCTGGCCAACAGCGTGTGGTCGAAAGACATCGACAAGGTGCTGCCGGTCGCGAAGCAACTGCGAAGCGGCACGGTGTGGGTGAACACCACCATCGACGGACCACCCACAATGCCGTTCGGTGGCTATAAGTCGAGCGGCTTCGGGCGCGAAATGGGCCAGGCGGGATTCGAGGAGTTCACGGAGCTGAAGTCGGTGACGATTCGCACCGGCAAACGCAGCGGATCGTTTCCGCTCGGCGGGGCTCGTGTGGTGACAGGCTGACTGGCGGCAGATTGATGAGAATCCTAAGTGCGGCCGACGCCGCCGACCTCGTGCCTGACGGCGCTACCGTGCTTGTCGACGGCTCCGGTGGGGGCGTCAACGAGCCGGCCGCGGTACTGGCTGGAATCGAGTCGCGCTTCCTCGCAGACGGGCATCCGCGCGACCTCACGCTCGTGCATATTTCCGGGATGGGCGACGGTCATGGCGGCGGCATCGACCGTTTCTCGCACGAGGGCATGGTGCGCCGAGTCGTCGGCGGTCACTGGGGCTGGACCCAACGAATGCAGCAACTCGCTTTCGAGGAGAAGATCGAGGCTTACTGTCTGCCGCAGGGCACACTCTCGCATCTGCTCCGCGAAATTGCGGGCGGACGGCCCGGCGTGGTCTCCGCCGTTGGTCTGGGCACATTCGTCGACCCACGTCATGGCGGTGGCCGCCTCAATGCGGCCGCGGTCGACGACCTCGTGCAGGTCGTCCAACTCAGCGGTCGGGAATGGCTTTTCACGCCGTCGTTTCCTATCGATGTCGCGATCATCCGAGGCACCCGCGCTGACACGAACGGCAACCTGACCATGGACGAAGAGGGGTTGCTCGCGGAGACGCTGTCGTCGGCACAGGCCGCCCGCAACAGCGGCGGGATCGTGATCGCGCAGGTACGTGAGATGGTCGCAGCCGGAACACTCGACCCCCGACGGGTGCGCGTTCCGGGAGTGCTGATCGACGCGATGGTCGTCGACCCCGACCAGCGGCTGTCCTTCGCGCGGCAATCTGATCCATTCATGGCCGGTGAACTGCGGGCGCCCGACGTGGCCATCGCCGCGATGCCGCTCACGGTGCGAAAAGTCATCGCACGTCGTGCCGCGCTGCAGTTGCGCCGAGGTGACGTCATCAACCTCGGTTACGGCATGCCGGACGGCGTCGCCGCGGTGCTCGCTGAAGAGGGGCTCGCAGGCGAAGTTACCTTCACGGTGGAGCAGGGCCATATCGGCGGGGTGCCCGTCGGGGGTAGCGACTTTGGTATGTGCGTCAACGCCGACGCGAGCCTCGACGCAGGCCACCAATTCGACTGGTACGACGGCGGTGGCCTCGACGTCGCAGTGCTCAGCTTCGCCCAACTCGACGCCGCCGGGAACGTGAACGTGGGGCGTTTCGGTGGCCGTCTGCCCGGAGTCGGCGGCTTTATCAACATCTCACAAGGCGCCAAGCGGTTGGTCTTCGTCGGCACATTCGTGGCAGGCGGCGGCCCTCATGTGGTCGGAGAAGATCGGCCACTCACCGTTCCGGACGACGGCGCCGTCAAGTTAGTGAAAGAAGTCGAGCAAATCAGTTTCTCTGCCGCACGGGCGCTGCAGGTCGGTCAGCCCGTCATCTACGTCACCGAGCGCGCTGTTTTCGAGCTGAGCGATGACGGCGTCGTCCTCACCGAAATCGCCGCCGGCCTCGACCTCGACAAAGACGTGTTGGCGCACATGGATTTCAAACCGCCTATCTCTGCGCAGCTGAAAGAGATCGACCACCGCGCATACCGATCTGAGGCGATGCACCTGGTGTTGGCCGGCGAGGGGGAGCCGTGAGCGAACCGGTCTTGCTAGTCGAGCGGCGCGGTCCCGTAGTCCTCGCGACGTTGAACAGGCCGGAAAAGGGAAACGCGCTGAACACGGCCCTACTTCAGGCTCTTGACCTTCTCGTCACGCAGACGGAGGTGGCCACGGCACAACCAGACGGCCCGCGCGCATTCGTGCTCACCGGTGCTGGTGAGAAGGCCTTCAGTGCTGGAGCAGATGTCAGCGACCTCGATGGCATCGACGCCGTGACTGCGCGCCTACAAATGCGCCGCGGGCAGACCATTTTTGGGCGGTTGGAGGAATTGCCGATCGTCGTTATCGCCGCCGTGAACGGGTTTGCGCTCGGTGGCGGCCTTGAGCTCGCAATGGCCGCGGACGTGCGGGTCGCGAGCCCGCGTGCGAAGCTCGGCCAGCCCGAGATCAACCTGGGCAACCTTCCAGGGTGGGGTGGGACGCAGCGGCTGCCGCGGTTGGTTGGGCGAGGCAGGGCGACCGAGTTGATTCTCACTGGAGAGCTGATTACGGCGCAGCGTGCGCAGGAGATCGGCTTGGTGAACTGGATAGCTGACGAGCCATTGAAGGCGGCGTTAACATTCGCCGACCAGGTCGCTCGACGGAATCCAGCCGCCGTGCGGGGAGCGAAACGCGCCATCCATATCGGCCTTGAAGCCGGCATTGCGGTCGGCTTGCTTGTGGAGGCCGATGGCGTCGCCGCTTGCTGCGAGACAGCGATGCAACGGGCCGCCGTCCGCGAATTCCTCGAGCGCAAGAAATAGTGGCTCATCTTGACTACTGCGCGAAATCAAAAGCTTGGTAATTACCCGAAGGACCGAAAGGTGCAGCAATGGACGTGAGGTTGATCGAGCGCGCACACGAATGTTTGGATCGTGGCGTTCTACCCAGCGTCCGAACGAACTTGGTGGCGTGCGGATGAGTTCGTCAGGCACTGAAGAAACCCTCCACCACGGAAGCCGACGCGTCCTTGGAATCGACGAGGCGCTCGCGTTCGCCCGAGATCAGGTGCGGCGGCTCGTCGTCGTGTCCGAGGGTCGAGCACCGACCTACACCAACAACGGCAGGTGGGTTTTCGAAAAGGACCCCTGGGCGCCGAACTGGAGCGGCGGCTTCTTCACCGGCATGATGTGGGTCTTCGCCGACCTCACCGCAGATCCTTGGTGGACCGAGCAGGCCATCAAGCACAGCCTCGCGCTCGAACCACGCAAGAGCGACGCGAGTACCCATGACATCGGTTTCGTATTCGAGCCGAGCTGGGGGCGTTGGTACGACCGCGACGGTGACGATCACGCACGGGAGGTACTGATCGAGGCCGGGCGCACGATGGCCGCTCGATTGCAGGAGCGCGGCGGATACCTATGCACCTGGGTCGACCCGGGCAGCACATTCATCGACATCATGATGAACGTTGGCATTGTCTTTCGCGCGGCGGAATACAGCGGCGACGAGCGGTTGCGCGACGTCGCGATGACACACTGCCGCACCAGCAGACGCTATCTCGTGCGGGGCGACGGCAGCACCGTGCACGAGGGCTGGTTCGACACGAACACCGGCGAGTTCCTGCGTGCTGCGACGCATCAAGGCTGGCGCTCCGACTCCACGTGGGCGCGCGGTCAGGCATGGGCGATTTACGGTTTCACTACGGCCTATCGCCACACCGGCGACCTCGACATGCTCGACACGGCCTGCCGTGCTGCGAACTACTACATCAAGCACACGGCCTCCGACGGCGTGCCGCCCAACGACTGGCTGGACCCGGCGCCGGAATGTCCACGAGAAGCATCGGCCGCCGCCATCGCTGCTGCTGGTATGCAGCATATTGCTCATGCGTTGGAGGACGGCGGGGATCAGGCCGCAGCGAGCCGCTATCGCGACTACGCCCGCGGGATCGTGGCGACGTTGTGCTCGACGGAGTTTATCGCGGCAGACGCCGAAGGCTGGGAAGGAATATTGCGGCACGCTACCTACCACCACCGCAACGGGATTGCGGTCGACGAAAGCGTGATGTGGGGCGAGTACTACTTCGTAGAGGCTCTGCAGATGGCGGCTGCTGCAGAAGGGCGGGGAATCAAACCGTGAAATACGACTACGTCGTCGTCGGGGGCGGAACGGCGGGCTGCGTGCTCGCCAACCGACTCACCGAAGACCCCGGGGTGCGGGTTTTGCTGCTCGAGGCGGGTTCGCGAGACATCAACCCGATGATTCACGTGCCAGGCGGCGTGGGGAAACTGTTCGGCCCGCGGGTGAACTGGCGATTCCACACCGTGCCGCAAGCGCACCTCGACAACCGCAGTGTGTGGTATCCGCAAGGCAAGACGCTCGGCGGATCCAGCTCTATCAACGCGATGATCTACATTCGCGGGCAGCGCGAGGACTACGACAACTGGGCCGCTCTCGGTAATGACGGTTGGTCGTATGACGATGTGCTTCCGTATTTCCGAAAGTCGGAGGACAACAGCCGCATCGTCGATGAATACCATGGGCAGGGCGGCCCGCAGGCTGTCTCCGACCAGACGTCGCCGCACCTGCTCAGCAAGTCTTTCGTGCAGGCGGCGCACGCATGGGGCTTGCCCTACAACCCCGATTTCAACGGTGCTTCGATGTATGGTGCGGGCCTTTACCAGGTGACCTACCGGGCAGGCATGCGACGCTCGCAAGCCACGTCATTCTTGCGACCCGTGAGGCGCCGGCCGAATCTCACCGTGAAGACCGGATCCCGGGTATTCGGGCTGAGAGTCGAAAACGGCCGCGTGGTCGGTGTCCAGATTCGACAGGGCGGAACCAACAACGTCATTCGCGCCGAGCGCGAGGTAATCCTCGCCGCGGGTGCGATCAATACACCCCGGCTACTGCTCCTTTCGGGGATTGGGCCGGCTGACGAGCTTTCTGCTCTTGGTATCGAACCCGTGCACGACCTTCCCGGCGTCGGCAAGCATCTGACGGATCACCTGAACACCAATGTTCACTCGGTGCTCAAGGATCCGATCAGCTACGACGGGCTCGACCGATTCCCCAGAATGCTCGGCCCCGGCATGCGCTGGTTGCTCTGGCGCACCGGGCCGGCCGCGTCGGTGATCGTGGAAGGCGGCGGATTCTTCAAAAGCATTGGGGAGTCTCGGCCCGACCTGCAAATCCACATTGCGCCCGCGCTAGTAATACGCGGCGGCCAAACCAGGCTGCGCACGCACGGCTTCACCATCAACTCGACGTTCCTGCGCCCAGAAAGCCGCGGCAGCCTCACGCTGGCATCGGCCGACCCATCCGCGGAACCGCTCGTGAATCCGAACTACCTAGCGGAGCCGCGCGACCGGGAAATGGCTTTGGTGCAGGTCCGCACGATTCGCGAGGTGCTCGCGCAGTCCGTAATAGCGCGGTTCATCAAAGACGAGCTTTTGCCCGGGCGAAAGGCACAGACAGACGACGAGATCATGGCGTATGTGCGCCAGTACGCATCATGCGACTACCACCCGGTCAGCACCTGCCGGATGGGAAACGACGAGGCCGCTGTTGTCGACGCGCAGTTACGCGTGCGCGGGCTGGAGGGCCTTCGGGTAATCGACTCCTCGGTTATGCCAAGGCTGATCTCTGGAAACACGATGGCGGCGACGATGATGATCGCTGAAAAGGGCGCTGACATGCTGAAGACGGCACGTTCGTGACGAGCGTTGCGAGCCTCGCCGACCGTCATCGTCGCCGTCGTCCGGCTTGTAGCCCGGCTCACTGCATTGCCCAGCGCGCAGCATTGTCGCCGTCCGAAGTCGCGGGGCGGTCGTCTTGCGACCAGCGGGACTAGATGCGATCCTTGGGCGCACCCGTCGCGCCCAGAGTGGATGCCATGCCCGGCCCATTGATCGAGATGCTCCGGAGGGTCGGACTATTTGCGGAGCTCGACGACAGCGATCTGCAGGTAATCGCTGATGCCATGCGGGAGCAGACCTTTCCCGCGGGCGCGGTCATCACGGTCGAAGGTACGGTCAGCGACGGATTTTTCGTGATCGGGACCGGTGAGGCCGCTGTAAGCGTGCGAGACGAAGCGCGAGGCACGATGGGGCCTGGCGACTGCTTCGGCGAGATCGCGCTGCTCATGGGCGCTGAACGCACGGCTACTGTCACCGCAATCGACGATCTGATCTGCTTCGCCCTTTATTCGCAAGACTTTCAGGCCATTGTCGAAGGCTCGCCCGCCATCGCGTGGGCCTTGGTGCAGTCGATGACCCAACGCCTGGAGTGATTGGCGGGGGCTGGGCGGCGATGGCTGGCCCGCGCCGTCCGCCAAATGAGTAACTCGGAAATGATCAGGCACTGCGTCTAGCATCTTGTGCGACGTCGGAGTGGTGGCTACCCTCTCCGCGAGCGGCATCTACCGGTGCCGGGTCGCGTTGGGGAGGCGTGATGTCCGTCGAAAGCGGCGGGTTCGACGGCACGCCCGGGAAGGAGCCACCCCGCCACGAGAGCGGGATGCCGCGTGCTCGGCACGCGCGCATAGGCGCTCGATTGTTCGCACGCATGGGCTGGTTTTTGCCGCAGTACAGTTCGGACGAGATCGCCCGGCACAACCGGCCAGGGGATTGTTGGATCTCCTTCGGTGGGCTGGTCTACGACGTCAGCGAGTGGATGAAAAGGCATCCGGGTGGCGCGGTGCCGTTCCTTTCCAACGCGGGACACGATGCCACCACCGAGCACGCTGCGGTGGGGCATTCGCCGCACGCGCTGGCTTTGGCAAAGCGGTACTTGATCGGACGCGTCTGTTCGATATCGGACGACGAAAAGCCGCGCGACATCCCTTACGCGGTGCGTTGGCTCGTGCCCAAGGGCGAGCGGTTCGCCAACTTCGACATCCTCAATGACAACGACACGCAGCTCGATTACTACCGTCGCTTTGGCCACATCTACGCGGTCGGGATCCCCACCAAGAAGTGGCGCATCGTCATGGTCTCCGACCCGGAGCTGCTCGACGAGGTCGCCTCGAACGAGGAGCAATTCGGGAAGAGGGAGGAGGAAATCAACTTCTTCCGGCAGCTCCAGGCCACGAGGGGCACCGGTATCTCTGTCATCGGCGACAGCGAGTACTACGAGCGCGTGCGTCGCGTGATGCTGCCCTGGTACTCGCCGGCAAATCAGCGCGCGCAATTCCCCATGATGGTCGAGGAGGCGCAGCGCCTCGTCGAGGCGTGGTCACGCCTGAGCGACGACGAGCCGATCGACGCCGTGCCGTGGATCGAGCGCTATACCCTCAGCGTCTCCGGCCGCGGAGCCTGCAACTATGACTTCCGTCTCTTCTCGGACGGCGAACCGCGATCCCTCGCGGCCGCCGTAACGAAGAGCACGAAGGAAAGTGTCCTTCGCGTGGCGCAGCCGTGGCCCGATTTCACCCTCTTTTCCAGCGCCGACCATCGGCGGCGCACCCGCCAGTACCACCGCTACAACCGTGAATTGTTCGCGACCGCCGACGCCCTGGTGCGCGGACGCGTGGGCACCTGCCCAGCGGGGCCGCAGACCGACCTTCTCACGCAGCTACTAACCGGGTCTTCGGATTCCGGCGCCGCCGAAGCTCTCGACTCCACAGCGATGCGCGACCAGATCCTCATGCACCTATCGAACGGCTTCAACGGCCCGTCCATAACCGGAGCGTGGTTGGCCTACGTCCTCGCCACCAGGCCAGCGGTCGAGGCGAAGGTCATCGCCGAGGTCGACGCTATCTCGGGCGGAGACCCCGGCTACGCGCTGCAATACGACGACCTGACGAAGCTTCGGTACACGACCCAGGTGATAAAGGAGACGCTACGCATCTACCCGCCGATGCCGGTCACGATCCGCCGCGCCCTGAAGGACGGCATGCTCGGCCGCTACCGAATTCGCAAGGGCGACATCATCCTCGTCGGCACGCTCGCCGCGCAGCGCGACCCTCGCTACTGGGGACCGAACCCCGACGAGTTCGACCCCGAGCACTTCGCCACGGAAAAGGTGGCCGAGCGGCCACGCCACGCGTTCATCCCGTTCTCCGTGGGCCGCCGGCAGTGCATGGCGCAAGAGGTCACCTTCATGATGCTGCGGGTGCTCCTTTTCCACATCTGCAACCGCTACCGGCTTCGGCTTCCGCCGGCGGCGACGGTGAAGAAGAACACGATCGTGACCACGAAGCCGGTGGCCGTGCCCGTCATCCGGCTGCTGCGCGAGGGCGGCGCCGAGCGCCAAGCGGCGCTGCGGGTCTCGGCGAGCAGGCCGGTGCCCGCGGCGGTGCCCGCGCCCCGGGTCGAGGTCGCCCCCAGCAAGGAATGGGATCGCCCGTCCGAGATTCCGCCGACGAGCGCCTACCGGCGACTCGTGGTCGCGTACGGCAGCAATTTCGGTACCAACAAGGGTCTCGCCGAGCGCTTCGCCGAGCGCAGCAAGTACTTCGGCTACACCAGCGAGGTCGCGACGCTCAACGATCTAGCCGAGGCGCCCGAGCGTACCCAGCCATGGCTGCTCGTGGTTATGACGTCTACCTACACTGCCAACCCGCCGGCGAATGCCGTGGCGTTCAAGGCGTGGCTCGATCGTCTTGGTCCGGGCGCCGCGATGTGGCGAAACTGTCGTTACCTGGTCTGGGGCCTTGGCAACACCCAGTGGAACGCGTTTCTCGCGTTCCCGCGCTATGTGCACGCGCGGCTCGGTGAGCTCGGTGCCACGGCGGTGCGCGATCTCGGTTACGCCGACGTCGGCACGCTGAACTGGGAGCAGGGCCATGCAGCGTGGCTCGACGAGATTTGGCCCGCACTCATTGGACTCTCGGGCGCGCGGCCGACGGAAGCGGCGGCGCGGCGGGTATCCGCCGAGAGAGCCGAAGCGGGCCGGCTAACCGCGGCAGACTCCACCACCGCGATGACGAGGTCGCTTGGCACGGGCGGCGGCGCCGCGCCGCGGGTGCTGCTCGCGCCACAAATCCTCACTAACGCCGTGGGGGCAAACACGTTCGAGGTGCGCGCCGTTGGGTGCCGCGAATTGCAGGCCGCCGAGTCGACAAGGCGCACTCGGCACCTTGAGCTGAGCCTCCCGCCCGATGTCAGCTACCGCGCCGGCGACCACATCGCGATTTGCCCGAAGAACGACGAGGACCGCGTCGAGCGGCTGGCACAGCATTTGGGGGCTGTGCTCGACGGGCTGTTCATGGTTCCCAAGAGCATGAACGTGCAGGCGGTGCCCAAAGGCGTAGTGCTCCAAGTGCGCAACGCGCTCACGAATCTCGTCGACATCGCAGGCTTGCCCACCGTCGCTCTGCTCGATCTGCTGGTCTCGAAGACGACCGACCCCGTCGAGCGCTCGCGGCTCGGGGAGATCCGTGACGTGCTGGCGACGCCGCAGGGAGCCGCCTCGCCCCTTCGAGACACCATCAGGGGCGGCGGCTACGACTTGCTCGAGTTGCTGGAGGAGTTTCCGTCGTCCAAGCTGAACATCTTTGAGTTCTTGCAGGTGGCGCAGCCATTGCGACCGCGCTATTACTCGACGAGTTCGAGCCCCCGGGTGCACGGAGGAGGACTCGCGCACCTGACCATAGGCCTCGAGACGGTGGCCGTACCGGGCAGGGACGCTCGTGAGTTCCGCGGCATGAGCGCGCACTACGCGCACAGCCTGCGCGTAGGCGACCGCGTGAACGTCTTTCTCGACAGCGCCGACGGTTTCCATCTCCAGGAGGACATAGCCAAGCCGATGATGTTTGTCTCTGTGGGCACCGGCTTCGCACCGATGCGGGCTTTTCTCTGGGAGCGCCTGGCCCGTATGGAGGCGGGGGAGCGCCTCGGCGAGGCGGTGCTGTTCAACGGTATTCGCTCGCGCGACGAGGATTTCATCTACCGGGAGGAGATTGAGGAATTCGCATCTCGCGGTGTGCTCGACCACGCATACATCGTCGCCTCGCGCGAGCGGCCGGGTTGTCGCGAGCACGTGCAGGACAGGATTTGCGCGGAGGCCTCGCTCGTGTGGCGGCTGCTTTCAGATGGCGGTTACGTCTACGTATGCGGCTCGAAACCCATGCGCGACGGTGTTCGTTCGGCGCTGGTCGACATCGCGATGACGCACGGAGAGCTGACGCCGGAAAGGGCTGAGTCTTACCTCGCGGACCTCGAAAACACCCAACACCGTTACCGACCAGACCTGTGGGTCTGACCTACCGGAGCCGTCAATGGACCTGCTCGCGCTCATCCTCTTGATCTTGGCGTTCATCATGTTCGCGTTCGCCGCGAGCGGGCGGGAGTTGCACCGGTTCAACGAGATAGCGCTCGGCTTGGTGTTCTTGACGGCCGGCCTGATCTGCCAGTTCGTCGACTTGACAGGCGTTCACATCAAACGGTGAGCCGAAGAATGGCCAGCCACTCCGCACACGATCTACACGACTCGCCCTAAGGCCACGTCCGGCACCGACCGCAGCACCGACATGTCAGTACACGCCTAGGACACGGAATATCGGCGGTCAACGGAGGATGTTGGCGGGCGCGGTCGTGCGGCAGCCGGGCAGCTACGGGTGCGTCGTGACCCGTGGCTGTTGAATAGCGATCGGAGGCAACGGCATTTTCTGGCGCTCGCGCTAACGTCACTGCTGCGAGCGTGCTGCGGCGTTGTGGAATAGGGGATGAGCCTCGTACGGATAGCCGGCTCGTTTTGATCGGTTTGCGAGCCGGCTATCCACTCGGGAGCAGGGGCTACTTGTTGAACGTGAATGTTTGGGCGGGGTTGTTGTTGCAGTCATAGATCTGCAATCCGGTGCCGCTTGTTGTATTGCCGCTCGGGTCATCGAGGCAGCGACCGGATTGTGGGTTCAAAAGCGAACCGTTGGACTGTGGCACCCACTTCTGCCCGCCCACGCCGTTGCAGTCGTAGAGTTCGAGTTTTGTGCCGTTGGCCGTGCCGTTGCCGTCGATGTCAAGGCAGCGGCCCAGCGTTCGAATGGTCTGGTCGGGGTTCAGGGTCCATTGCTGGTCTTTGGCGAGCGGGTTGAACGTTCGGACCGTGAGGCAGTCCCAGACTTGAACGACGGCAAGGTTTCCGCCAGTATCATCTCCGCTCACGTCGACGCATTTGCCGCCGGCGAGATGGATCGGTACGCCGTTGACGATGCGGAATTGTTGAGCGGCGTTGCCGTTGCAGTCGTAAATCTGTAGCGGTGTGCCGTTCGCTGTATTGCCGCTGGGGTCGTCGAGGCAGCGGCCGGATTGTGGGTTCAACAGCGAACCATTGGGTTGTGGTACCCATTGTTGTCCGCCGACGCCGTTGCAGTCGTAGAGCTCGAGTTTTGTGCCGTTGGTGGTGCCGTTGCCGTCGATGTCAAGGCAGCGTCCGAGGGTGCTGAGGGTGCCGTGCCCGATAGCGCTGGGGGACCAGTGTTGGTCTGCCGCGAGCGACTGGCAGTCCCACAACTGGACGACGGCGAGGTTGCCGCCGGTGTCGTCTCCGCTGACGTCGACGCATTTTCCGCCTGGTCCGACGATAAGTGACCCAGGGCCACCGCCGGTGCTGATGGCGGTGTAGCCGGCCGCCACGATGTTGGCTTGGACGGAGTCGTCGGAGGCGTCCGTTGAGTATCCGGCGGTCATCACGCCTTCGAAGAACGACTGCGTGCCTCGGTTGCTGTTGTCGCCTCCAGTGCCGAGCACGATCGAGCCCTCTTGATGCATCGGCGAGTAACCATTGGGCAGTGCGCCGCTGTACCACGTCGACAACGTGCCGGATTGGGAATTGCCACCTTTGAGTGCGAAGTTGGTCTGTCCGTTGTTCTTCAGCAGCGCGGTCACGAACTTGCTCGGATTGCCTGCGTTGGCATTGTTGACCGCGGTCTGGCCTTCAAAGACGCCGTTTTCGAGGTCGGCCTCGACCCACGGGCCCTGGCCGGTGCTTCCAGGGTCATTGAGTAGTGCAAGGTTGATGGCGTCCATGTGGCTCGCGCCAGTGTCGGTCTCGGTCTTTTCGACGTTACCGAAGTCCGAGCAGCAGCCATTGTTGACGTTGGTGCCGCTGGCGACCTCATACATCGTCTCCGGTTGGCCGTTCGTGGCGACGCCTGCGCCGGTGGTGTTGCGATAGCCGACATCCGGCGGTAGATAAATGCCGTACACGGCGTGGCTCCCGACTGTGACCGGCAAGGCGTTGGCTTGTGCCGGTACGTTGGCCGGCCCGGCGGCGCCGGCGCCGGCGACGGTGAGGTCGTTGTGCTCGGGAGACTGGTCGTAAATCCGGGTGATCGTGCAGGATGTGCCGGAGCAGAACGAGTCTTGGGCGGCAGCGTTTGCGTAGCCTCCGGCGGTAAGAACCCCAATATCGAGGGTGGCGTTATCCGACGCCCTGGTCACTTGGTACAGAGGCCCGCCGTAGCTGGAATACAGCGCCCGCACGGAGCTGTACGCTGCGACGCATTGCGTGCCCGCGCCACCGTAAATGTCGCACGGCTGTGCAGTTGCCGCCTGGGCTGCGGTGCCAGATGTGAGCAGCGACCCTGCTGGCAGGGCCACCGCCGCGCCAAAAATAGCGAATGCGGTGAGCAAACGAGCGGGCCTTCTTCGAACGCACGCTTCCATAGGTCGCTCCTCGCGTCGGGAGTTGAAGAGGTCTTCAAGCGACCCTCGGCCGAACGTGTAAGCGCTGTCAATTAGAACCAGCAAGACCGCTCATAACCAGTCACCGCCATCGGCCGAGTTCAGTAATCTGAGCGCGGCCAGGAGCGAACGGTCGGTGTTCCCTGCGAACCCGCGGCGGCGATCGCGGGACGCGCTGCGGAACGAGACGGTATCCACCCATCGGGAAGAACCGCCCCGCCGTAGACGCGCTTCGCGTAACCACGGCGAACTACCACGGCGAGGTCACGCCGGGCGGTCGCTTCGGAGATGTCGAAGTGAGCTTGAAGCTCGCAGCAACTCACAACGCCAAACCGCCGCAGCAACTCACACGCGTAGCGTTGCCGCACTGCAGGTAATGCGGCTGACACGAAAGGCACCGCTGTCACGGGTACGCTCCTTCTATTGGTGGACCAGTCGATATTGCCGTCTCACATCGCCGGTGTCGGGGTAAGGCGAAATAGGCTCCACGAAACCGGCGGCAGCGTCGCCTGCAGCCGGCGGTCACGCAGAACTGCGTCGCCGCCTTGCAGGGGCACCACCCGGTCGGGGCGGTCTTCGGTATTGGCATCGGTCAACGCCGCACCGCCCATACTCAGATGCTCGACGAGTCGCAGTTGGCCAAATGGCCGCACGTCGATATCCAAAGCAATGGGCTCGTCCTGGCTCCGGCTGACGGCGAGAACGACGACTTCGCCAGTCGTGGGATCGTGCGTCGCGACGACATCGGTAAGTGGCACATCGCCAAGGTCTGTCGGGTATGTTGGCGCGTCCTGGTGGGTGGCCAACACGTTGCCGCGCGCGTGTCGGGCAGTGAGGGCGAACGGGTAGAAAATGGTTTGCCGCCAGGCGTTGCTCCCCGGTTCGGAACGGATCGGCGCGATGACGTTGACTAGCTGCGCCAGGCAGGCGATTGCGACCCGGTCGGCGTGTCGAAGTAGCGACATGAGCAGGCTGGCGAAGACGACGGCGTCCTGGGCGGTGTAAGTCTCCTCGATGAGTCGCGGCGCCTGCGCCCATTCGAGGTTTCGTTGCCCCACGAACCTGGACTCGTCCCACAGGTTCCACTCATCGAAAGACAGCTTCATCTGCTTCGTCGACCGCCGTTTCGCGCGGACGTGATCCGCGGTGGCGACCACGCCATCGATGAACGTGTCCATCGCGAACCCTGACGCCAGGTAGGTACCAAGGTCGCCGTCGCCTTGCATGTAATACGCGTGCAGTGACAGATAGTCGACATCGTCGTAGGTGTGATCGAGAACCGTCGCCTCCCACGATCCGAACGTCGGCATCCTGTCGTTGGAGCTGCCGCAGGCGACGAGCTCGATGCTCGGGTCGACCTGGCGCATCGCACGCGCCGTTTCTGCCGCGAGCCGCCCGTACTCCTCGGCGGTCTTGTGGCCGAGCTGCCACGGCCCGTCCATCTCGTTGCCGAGGCACCACAGCTTGATGTTGTGTGGCTCGGCGACGCCATGGGATGCGCGCAGGTCGGAGTAGTAGCTGCCGGCCGGATGATTGGTGTATTCGAGCAGGTTGCATGCGTCGGCGATGCCGCGGGTGCCGAGGTTGACGGCCATCATCGGTTCGACGCCGGCGAGTCGGGTCCACGCCATGAACTCGTTGAGACCGAACTGGTTGGTTTCACGTGATCGCCACGCAAGGTCCAACCGCGTAGGGCGCTGATCGGATGGGCCGACGCCGTCTTCCCACTGATATCCGGAGACGAAGTTGCCACCCGGGTAGCGCACCACGCTGACACCGAGCTCGCGCACCAGTTTCACCACGTCGAGCCGCACACCGTCGACGTCGGCCTCGGCGTGGCCTGGTTCGTAGATTCCGCCGTACACACAACGTCCCATGTGCTCGACGAATGATCCGAACATTCGTGGAGGGACAGGTGCGATCGTGAACGCCGGGTGAAAGGTGACGCGGCTGGTAAGCACTGCAGGATCTCCTGAGTCTGCGGAATGGATCTGGACGGCGCCCGCGGCGGCGCAACGCGGCTATTTGATTCCGGTCGTGGCCACCCCTTGGACGAAGAAGCGCTGCGCCAACAAAAACGCGAGTGCAAGGGGCGAAAGAGAGATCGCAGCGCCTGCCATGAGTGCCGCGTGGTCGACGCCCGCTTGGCTGGAGAACAGCGTGAGAGCTGACGGCAGAGTGCGCATTTTGATATTGCTGGTAACGACCAACGGCCACAGGAAGTCGTTCCACAGTGCCATGAACTGGATAACCACCAACGAAGCGAGCGCCGGCTTCGCGAGTGGCATGATGACGCGCCAGTAGATCGTGAACGTGTTCGCACCGTCGATGCGCGCAGCCTCGTCGAGGTCCCGTGGGATACGGATGAAGAACTGCCGGAGCAAGAAGATGCCAAGCGCGCTGGTTGCGCGCGGCACAATCAATCCTTGGTAGCTGTTTAGCCAGTGCAGATGAAACAGGGTTAGGAAAACGGGAACCAAGGTGACCTGAAAAGGCACCATCAGCGTTGCCAGGATCACGATGAAGACCACGTTTTGTCCACGAAATCGTAGCCGAGCCAACGCAAAGGCCGTCATCGAGTCGAACAGCACGAGTAGCACGGTGGCGCCGCCGGCGTAGACAAAAGAGTTCACGATTAGCCGAACGAACGGCAGCTGGGTCAATACTGCGCGGAACCCCGCGAGGCTGATGTGCGCGGGGTAGATCCGTGCCGGATCGGAATACAGATCGGCGGGCGTGCGAAACGCGACACCGATCATCCACAAAAACGGGATGATCACTGCTATCGCGGTCACCACCACGATAAGCCACGAGATGATGTTCAGGCTTTTGCGGACGGCATTTGCCGCGGCGGGCCAGGACGGTACCCGCGGCCTCATCATGAGGCTGCTAGTCGTCATCGCGGTACCTGAACAAGCGAAGTTGGATCAACGAGACGGCGAGGATGATGACGAAGAGCACCATGGAGATTGCTGTCGCGTTGCCAAGTTTGAAGTCGACGAAGCCGCGCTGGTACAGGTACATCACCAACGACTCGGTGTGAAACAGCGGTCCGCCGTTCGTCATCACGTAGCTGAGGTCGAACAGTTGGAGCCCGTTGATGGTCGCGAGCACTGCCGTGAATAGGATCGCCGGCCGTAACGCGGGCAGTGTGACGTAACGCAAACGTTGGAGCGCACTCGCGCCGTCCAACCGAGCCGCTTCGTGTAGCACGTCCGGGACCGTTTGGATGCCGGCGAGCAGCACGATCATGGCGAATCCGAGGTTCTTCCAGATGCCTACGACGATCAGCGTCGGAAGCGCTAAAGACGTGCTCTGTAACCAGTTCGGCGTACCGAGGCCGACCTTGTGCAGCCAACCGTCGACCAGACCGATCTGGGGATCGAGCAGGAACTGCCACACGATGCCGGTCACGACGAGTGAGGCAATGAAGGGAAAGAAGAACGCGGTGCGCAGCAATGCGGTGTACCACCGGGTTCGCTGGAGTCGAAGCGCGAGCGCCAACCCGCACACCAACTGGCCCAGCCCAACCGTGACGGTGTAAACGCAAGTCACTCGCAGCGCGTTCCAAAATCGTGAATCATGCCACAATGCGGTGTAGTTCGCGAAGCCCACGAATGGGTGGTGCGCGCTGCCGATGGACCAGGTATGCAGGCTCATCCACGCTGATTGCACGATCGGTTCGGCGATGAACACGCCGATGATGAGAATGCTCGGGGCGATAAACGCATACGCCGGATTCCACCGGAGCCGTCGGCGCTTACGGCTGCGCGGTGGCGCGGCGATCTCGTGGCGCGTTGTTGTGATGACCATCAGCGTGTCAACAGTCCTTGGCTCGATACCGGTGTGGAGAGGCGAGCGGTCGGCTTGCCTCTCCACACCTGACCATTTAGCTCTTGCAACCAGTCAACTGGTTGATCGCCTGGGCCGCAGAGTTAGCGGCAGACTGCACGTCCGCGCCGCGTTCGATTTTCTGAATGAACGGAACATAGACATCGCTGTCGATCTGGGTCGCCTTGGGTTGCCCCGCCAGGTACAACTTGCCGGTCGGTAGCGCCGAGGCGAAGATCGAAACATCCGGGTTGGTGTAGGTGGCGCTGGCCATGTCGGTGCGCACCGGCGGGAAGCCCGACTTCTGGGCGAATGCCAGCTGTGCGGTCTGGCCCGTGTACCAGGCGAGGAACTGCTCGGCAGCTTGCTGATGCTTGCTTGACTTGGCCACCATCATCGGAACGGTCGACAACAGCGTCACCGCGCCAGCGGATCCGACCGGAACCTGAGCAATGCCAAGGTCAATGCCAGCGGTGCGGAAAGTGCCAGCAGCCCATGGCCCATTGATCTCCATCGCTGCTTTACCCGCGGAGAAAAGCGTGTCGGACTGCGCGCCGGTCTGACCGATCGGGCTTATGTGGTCCTTGTTCACCAGATCGGACCAGGTTGTCAACGCTTGCACGCTCGCCGCTTGCTGGACCGTCGCACAGCCTTTGGCATCGACGATGTCGCCGCCGTTCATCCATTGCAGGATCGGCCACATCTGGATCGTCTGGTTGTCAGCGAGCGTGAGCCCGTAGTTGCCGCCGCTGGTGAGCTTCTTCGCGTCAGCGATGAAGTCGGCCTGGGTGGTTGGAGGCGACGAAATGCCTGCCTTGGAGAAAAGCGTCTTGTTGTAGTACAGCACCAGCGTCGCCATGTTGGCAGGCACCGCGTACAGCTTGCCGTCGACGGTGAACGCGTTCGTCACCGAGGAAGGGAACGAGCCTGAGTTGATCTGGTTGGCGCCGGTCCCTACCGCCGGGTCGAGCGGCACGACCTCGTTAGTGGAGATGTAGTTGAAGATCGATCCAGGGTCTGAGCTCGGGGTAGCGATATCAGGACCGGTTCCGGTAGCCCAAGCCTGCGGCAGTTTCTGCGCCAGGCTCGCCCACGGTTGAATGTCCATCGTCACGTGGATGTTCGGATGCGTCGAGTTGAACTGCGACACCAGCGCCTGATACGACGGGCCGTCCGAACCGGTGAACCCGGTCCATATCGTCAACTGAACGACGGGGCCACCCGAAGCCGCCCCGCCGGTCGACGAAGCGGACGACGCCCCTTGGGCGGGAGCGGACGACGCGCCGGCGTTGCCAGTCGACGCCGAGGTGCCCTTGCTCGAACTCGAACTACACCCCGACACTGCGATGGCGCCGACAACCAGCGCCGCCACCGTCTTCGCAAGCGGCTTCATGCGGTGGACCTCCAGACCTGGCCCGGCAGGGCCTAGCTGTTGCGGCCCGGCCGGATGGCGAGCGACGTCGCAACAACTACCCGGAGTTATACAACGTTGGAAGTAGGGTCGTAAAGACCCTCCTCCGAGGTTTCGTGATGCCGTACCGGGGGCGACCATTTACCCACGCCGGTGGGACATCGACCGTTTTACGACTTGAGTCCTAGCAAAACAGGAGTGCTTGGCCTCGCATTCCAGCGTTGTAGATCGCAGCCAGCGTGTGGCATGCGCGCCTCGCGCTTCACAACGTTATACAAGCGAGCATGATCCGTGTACGGTTAGCTCGGCGAAGGGAGGACACGAGCGTGGCCGACGCGGGATTGCGGCATGTGGCAGCACTGGCCGGAGTATCGATCAAGACCGTCTCGAACGTGATCAATGACTACCCGCACGTGACAGCCGAGACCCGCGCGAAGGTCGAAGAGGCGATTCGCCAACTCGACTACCGACCCAACATGTACGCCCGTACGCTGCGCGGCGGTCGATCGGGAGTCATCGCGCTGGCCATCCCAGCGATCGACTGGCCTTACTTCGCCGAAATCGGCCGCAGTGTGATCCGCGCCGCGGGGCGCAGAGGCTGGACTGTCTTCATCGACGAGACAGACGGCGACCTGCAGCGCGAAATCGCCGCGGTCAAAGGTCTTGGCCCGCACCTGCTCGACGGATTAATTTTCTCGCCACTCAGCCTTGGCCCAGCCGAACTCGCCGGACAAAAGGTCGCTCGTCCCGTCGTCATGCTCGGCGAGCGGAGTGTGAACGGGTCGGCGGACCATGTCGCGATCGACAACATCGCAGCGGCCAAAGCAGCCACCAACCACCTCATTGCCATCGGACGACGCCGGATCGCCGCGATCGGGGACCAGCCCAACGTCGCCACAAACACCGCACGGCTCCGCGTCGCCGGCTACCGCGCCGCACTAGCCGAAGCCGGTATGCCTGCCGTGCCGGCACTGCTGCGAGAGCCGGCCACATTCACTCGAGAGGACGGCGCAAAAACGATGGCTGATCTCCTAGCCTTACCCGAACCGCCCGATGCTGTCTTCTGCTTCAACGACCTCCTAGCCGTCGGCGCGATGCGCGCCATTCACGACCGCGGATTATGCGTCCCCGATGACATCGCGGTCATCGGCTTCGACGACATCGCCGAGGGCCGCTTCCACATACCGTCACTCAGCACTATTGCTCCCGACAAGGAATACATCGGCGAGGCCGCCGTAGCGTTGCTCGAGCGACGTCTGGGCGCCGCAAGCGCCGTCCAAGCCGAGGAAGTCGAAGTCGGATTCGACCTAGTCGCCCGGGAAAGCACGGCAAGCTGATTAACGATCGCAAGGTCCCCGCGCTGGGAGCCGAGGCCTGTTCTGCAACACCGCAGCCGGCCAACGCCGCGATATAGCACCCCGTCGGTTCGCTGTTCCCCAGGCGACAGTAGGTGTCATAGGTGGTGGTGTAGTTCGCTAGTACGTCCAAGATGAACTGCTCCGCGATCGCTTGCCGTATCGAATACCAATGAAAGGTGACCAGCTCGCCTAACAGCTCCAGCGTCTTCCGTTTCCGCGTAGCGGTGAACGCGAAGAACGACACGTTGTTGTGCTTGCCACGGGCGGTAATCGACGCCGCGAGATGAGCCACCACGGGCGAACGTGGACACGCTGAGCATGGTGGCGGCCGGGGAGACGCGCGTAGTGGTCAGGCGGGTCGGCCGAGGAGGTGCTGGACGCCGATCGCGGCGATCAGGAGGCGGGTGATGGCGTAGCCGAGAGCGATTCCGACGCCAGGTCCAATGATCCAGCCGCGCAGCACGCCGAGCAGCGCGGAACGGTGGACGGTGTGGCGCCCGCGTGCGGCGGCGGTGCCACTCATCGCTCCAATGAGGGCCTGGTTCATCGAGGTGAAGAAACCGAAGCCGACAGCGGCCAGCACCACAACCGCTTGGACGAGCTGCGCGGCGGTGGCCATCGCGCGGTCGACGGTGACGATGTCGAAGGCGACCTTCCGCAACAGGGGGCGGCCCCAGGTCAAGACACCGGCCGCCAGCCCAAGACCGCCGATCAGCCCTGCGGTCAACGGGGTGAACGTGTGGTTGGCGACCAGGGAGCCGGTGGCGTTGGCGACGTCGTTGCCGCCCATCGCGAAGGAGGCAAGCGCCCCGACCGCAACCAGTGCGGCTGCCAACGCCCCGCCGGTTGTCGACGGAGTCGCAGCATCGACGCCTGGGGCGGGCGAGGTCGTCGCCGACGCACCGGCGCATCGGCCGCCGATCGTACCGGCGGCGGCAAGACGTTCACGTGCCGGTTGGGTTTGTGCGCGGATCGCCGGGGCCCGGTCGAGCAGGCGTGTCAGGCCGAACCCGAGCCCTGCGGCGACCGGCGGTGCGGCCACCCAGACGATCGCCAGGGCACCGATGGTGGCCCAGTGGATGCCGACACCCGCGCCCAGCCCGGTGCCGACGACGGTGAAAACCAGGATCTGAATCGTCGACGTCGGGATCCGGGCGAGGTTGAACACGCTGGTCAGTGCGAACGCCACCCCGATCACGACGACCAACCCGGCAACCGACAACCCCGGGCCTGTGAGCAGGTTGTGCCCGACGGTGTGTTCCACCTTGTGGGAGGCGAACGTCGCGCCCATGAGGGTGAGGGGGGCCATCATCAGCAGCGCCGCCCGGGCGCTAATCGCGTTTAACGCGTGGGGCATACCCATGCACGCCCCGGTGTAGTGCGCGCCCACGCTGTAGGCGAACCCAACCGCCAAGATCACCAGCGGGATCGTCACAACGCCTCCGCGCACATACATCAACCTTGCCCGATGCGCTGCCAGCTCGGCCGTCTCCATCCTGGAGAACTTCCCCAAGCGCACGTTCGTCGACTCGGCATGAGGGCTGTCTAGAACGCGAGCGGATTGATACACGGTCTCGTCCGAACATCTAAGCAGCGCGGTCATACCTGAATCTGGATGAGTGCGGCGGAACCGGATGCGATTATGGCGACCGTCGGCGATCACCGCGAGGACCGCCTGATAACGCTGCTCAACCACAGAAATCTCCCTCATGG
>Ga0070658_10000321_pt1 | contig 41064 bp, 34 predicted proteins | sample KBSC13metaG_FD_64664 | JGI IMG/M metagenome (GOLD analysis project Ga0070658, IMG submission 64664) | Corn rhizosphere microbial communities from Kellogg Biological Station, Michigan, USA - KBS C1-3 metaG | ecosystem: Host-associated > Plants > Roots > Rhizosphere > Soil ... | reverse complement strand
GTAGTACGAACGGAATTCTGCCTTCGGCACCATCGCGCGCTCGGCCTTGCGACGCTGGCCTCGCTGCCCACGCTGGCCACGCTGGTCACGCTCAATGCTCAAACCATCGGCGATGACGGTAGGAGCGGTCTGGTTGGCGCCCATTGCCTCACGCCCCGGGCGGGCGCCACGAATCCCTTCACGCGTGACGTCGGAGGTGCTCATCGGCGTCCGACCTTTCGTTGTTTCGCTGATGTCGCGGCGGGTTTCGATCCGATGAACGACATCGCAATGCCGGCAAGCAACGAGGCAGCGGCGAGACCTGCGCCGCGCCACATCGCCGGCAAGTCGCGGGTGGTGACGACGGGATCTGGCGGCAGCCCGTAGACCTCGGGTTCGTCGAGCAACAAGAAGAACGCGCCCTGGCCACCGACGCCGTCGTCGGGCGATTCGCCATACAAGCGAGCGTTGGTCGTGCCGTTCGCGTGCAACTGATCGAGCCGCTGATTGGCACGTTCACGCAACTCGTCGAGCTCGCCGAACTGGATCGAGTCGGTTGGGCACGTCTTGGCGCATGCGGGTTCGAGACCGACCTCGAGCCGGTCGTAACACAGTGTGCACTTCCAGGCCCGGCCGTCTTCTTCACGAATGTCAATGACGCCGTACGGGCACGCCGGAACGCAGTAGCCGCAGCCGTTGCACACGTCGGACTGCACGATAACCGAACCATATTCGGTACGGATCAACGCACCGGTCGGACATACATCAAGGCAGGCCGCGTGGGTGCAGTGCTTGCAAACGTCGGACGACATCAGCCAACGGATGCCATCGGCACCACCGACAACGGCGCTGCCCCCGTCGGGGCCGGCACCTTCAGGACGCGCGGCGCGAGTGACCGGCTGCTCGATGAAGGCGACGTGTCGCCAGGTCGACGCGCCCAGAGACTCGGTGTTGTCATACGACATACCGGTGAGTTTGAGTCCGTCGTCGGGAACCGCGTTCCATTCCTTGCAGGCAACCTCGCAAGCCTTGCAACCGATGCACACGCTGGTGTCGGTGAAAAAGCCCATCCGTGGTGGGTGGTCGGTGTGCCCACTCGCACTGGCCGGATCAACGCTCTCTCTTCGCTGCGCCTCGGTGAGCGGCAGGCCAAGAAACGTCGTCATTGCAACACCTCCACTCGCCTCTCGCTACCTCGCCTACTCACGTACTACTAACCCTCGCCGACTCCTAACGCAACACCGGCGTCGGGCCAGTCGACCGGTGCGCGATCCCATCAGTGAGATCGAGCAGTGCGGCGTCGGCCGACATCCGCGGCTGCCAACCCAGTTCGGTGCGTGCCCGCGAAGTATCCATCAGCGGCGTAAGGGCAGCCATGTCAATCCACCCCGCGTCGGTGGGCTGCAGCCGAAGCCGGTAGGCCGTCGATACGGTATTTCTCAACAACCGCAGCGGAATCGCCATCGGCTTGGCGTGAAACAGCTCCGCGAGCCGGCGGGCATCGAGCACGGGCTCGGCCGCAAGATTGAAAGCGCCGCGGACGTCGTTGACCAGCGCACGGGCATACGCGTCGGCGACGTCGTCGGCGTGCACGACCTGGAACCGGAGCTGCGGCGGCAGCGGAACCGCGGGAAGAAAGCGCGGGCGAACAGCTGCGCGCGGCACGAGGTGCCCGAGAAAGTAACGCGAAATCTCCGTTCCGGCATCGTGTTGAAAGATGAGCCCCGGCCGCATCCGAACGACCCGAAGCTCGGGATGCGACGCTTCGAGCCGATCAAGCATCGCCTCGACCGTGGCCTTGTCGCGCGAGTACGACGACGAAGAAATCCCGGTGTGCGGCCAATTCTCGTCGACCATGCTGTCTTTAGGTCCCGGCGCGTAGACACCGACGGACGACGCGTGTACGAGTGCAGAGGCACCACACGCGAGCGCCGCATCGAACACTCGGCGGCTGCCGTGCACATTGGTCAGATGTAACTGCCCCCGATTGCGCGCGGGCTGAATCTGCCAGGCCAAATTCACGATGGCGTCGGCATTTTCGAAGGCCGGCAAAAAGTCGTCGGTCACGATATCGGCAGCAACCCAACTGACCTTGCCGCCATAGCCACGTTCAGCCGGCTCGTCATTGCCGGGCGGACGACGCGCGATACCGACGATGTGCTCGATCTCGGGCCGATCCTTGAGGACTCGCAGCAATGCGATGCCCACGTTGCCGGTAGCGCCAACGACCACAATCCTCATGACGTCATCACGGTCGCAAGACCACCTTTACCACGCCATTTTCCTTGCGTTTGAAGGCTTCGTACATCTGCGGCGCGGCATCGAGCGGCACCTCGTCGGTGACGAGACTTGCCGCGCCAAGCGAATCACTGGCGCGAAGGACGTCGAGGATCTCGCCCGTCCATCTGCGAACGTTCGCCTGGCCCCAACGGATCGTGATCTGCTTGTCGAACAAGTCGCCGATGGGGAAATTCGGGAACCACATCGCGTACACGCCGACGACCGAAACCGTGCCACCGCGCCGCACCGACCCGAGCGCCTCGCGCAGGCTGATCAACCGATCGGGCTGCACTTTCAACGTCTGCAGCACCCGGTCGGGCGTCGAGCCTGCGGAGTCCATGCCCACCGCCTCGATCACCGAGTCGGCACCGCGGCCCTTCGTGATCTGCTGAATCGCGCTCACGACCTCGCCCGGTGAGTCGAATTGGCTCGCATCGAGCGGCTCGACGCCATGTTTGGCGGCCATCTGCAACCGTTCGGCAACCAGATCGACGCCGATCACCCGGCCGGCGCCACGATGCATCGCGATCCGCGCCACCATCTGGCCAACCGGGCCGAGCCCGAAAACGGCAACGGTAGAGCCGGGTTCCACGTCTGCGTACGCGACGGCTTGCCACGCAGTCGGCAGCACATCGGAAAGCAGCAAGCCGGCAAGTTCGGGCACCGAGTCGTCAAGCCTGATCGGGCCGAAATGCGCCATCGGCACCCGCAGGTACTCGGCTTGGCCGCCCGGCACACCGCCGTACATGTGCGTATAGCCGAACAGCGCGGCGCCCTTGCGACCGCCGAGGTTCTGCGTCTCTTCGCACTGGCTGTAGAGGCCCTTGGTGCAAAAGAAACAATGCCCGCAGGAAATGTTGAACGGTACGACGACCCTGTCGCCGGGGGCGATCTGGGCGACGTCCGAACCCACCTCTTCGACGATACCCATCGCCTCATGGCCGAGAATGTCGCCCGGTTTCATCGCCATCGAGGCACCGTGGTCGTACAAGTGCAGGTCGGAGCCACAGATCGCGGTGGCAGTCACCTTGATGATCGCATCGGTTGGCTGCTGGATCTCCGGATCGGGGGCCTGCTCAACCTGCACCCAGCGCGGACCCATCCATCGAACAGCCTTCATGGCCGTGCTTCTGCCCAGCAGGTGCGTGCATAACCACCCGCCAACTGACGGAGTGCGGCATCGACAACGTCGCGTACGGTGATCGCATCGAGAGCGGGATCGATGATCTCGCCCCACGGGTTCCCGCGCTCAGCGCGCGCTACCGAGAGCCACAACGCGACGCGTCGTCGCCGACCACGTCGAGTCGGCCCGCAAGCACTGTGCGTGGTGGCAGCTCTGCCGCGGTCGCCACTGTGCGCGCCGGTTGCATCTCAGCGCTCGATCCACAGATCGCGACCTGAAATCCGTTGGCTGTTAGCTCTTACGCAACTGCTGCGAATCGTTGCGGCGGCCACCGGCGCGAGCCGCAAGCAGCTTACCGCGACGTCATCGATTGGCTAAGCAGTCGAAGGATCTTCGATCTGCAACATGCAGCGAATCCTAGGGGTTTCGCCGGGTGCCGCGGACGGTACCCATCTGTGCACCCGACAACACGGGTGGTCGCTGTGCGTCCGCCATCCGGATGACAAGACCCGACCACGACGAAGACCCATCCCGAGCCAGACCTAGGAGGAACAGGCCGATGAGTGCAGGAGACATCGCCGACACGATCAACGAAAACACCGACGCGATCGACATCCTTCTCAACCAGCACAGTCAGATCAAGGAACTGTTCGCCATGGTCGAGAGCGGCCAGGGCGAAGCGCGCCAGCGTGAGTTCGATCATCTCCGCGCGCTCCTTGCCGTTCATGAAACGGCGGAGGAAGAAGTGGTGCGGCCGGTCACCCGGTCTTCGGTGCCAAACGGCGATCAGGTCGCCGAAGCACGCATGAGCGAAGAGAACGAAGCCAAGGAAGTGCTGGCGAAGCTGGAAAAGATGGGCTGCGACTCGCCGGAGTTCATGCCCAAGTTCTTGGAGTTCAAGAAGTCGGTTCTGGCCCACGCCGAGCACGAAGAACACGACGAGTTTCCTGGTATCAAAGCGACGAAGACTCCTGAAGAACTCATGAAGATGGGTAAGAAAATCAAGATGGCCGAGAAGATGGCGCCGACGCACCCGCACCCCGGTGCGAAGACCACATCAGCGAATTACCTCGCCGGTCCGTTCGCCGCGATGCTCGACAAGGTGCGCGACCATATGAAGAGCTCCAAGTAACGCAGGCGCCGCAGAACACGATCAAACAGACCGCCACAGCAAAGGGCGGGCGCCAAAATCGGCGCCCGCCCCTTCTGTCTGTCAGTAACTTGCCGGAAATTGGTTCGTGGTTACTGGCCGACCTTCACACCCGGCATGCCGCCGGAGTAGGCCAACGGATGGGTTGCATTGCGACCTGGCACATTCGCAGCCTTCGAGTAGTGCCCCAACGGGATGATCGTGCGACCGTAGGCACCTTCGAACATCATCGCGCTCGCCACCAGCCAAGCGATCGCTGCCGAGATCACGAACAGCCAGCCGCCCGCTCGGGTCACGTTGAGACCTGCACCGTAGAAACCGGCCGCCGTGAGCGCCGAACCTGCAGTCAGGGTCCACAACACGCTCGCCACACCGAGGTTGTGACCGAGCGCCGCCATCGCGGCCATGCCGGTGATAAGTGTCAAAACGATGAACCAGAACGCAAAGCTGGTGTTCGTGGTACCGAGCGCGATTGGCGGCATCACCTTGGTGGCTACCAGCAGTTGGAGAACGCCCCAGCCGAGCCAGAACGCACCCCAGGTGCCGTGCGCTGCAACGGCGACACCATCACGTGCGCGCAAGGCATAAAAGCCGGCAACTAGTTGGGCCAGGCCGCCAAAGAAGATCGCAAACGGCCAGATTATGCCCGGGGTAGTGGCCGAGCCGTACCATCCAGCCTGCCAGGCACCGACCATCAGGGTGGCCCCCATGAACCCGAAGAGGCCGACGATCGAGGGTGCTGCCATCGGGCTCAACACGACGCGAGTTCGCGATCGCCAAGCCGGCTCGTCGTCGGCAATCGCGAGTTGGTACCAATCGCGCGCCAAGCCGTCGTCGCGGGGATACGGCTCTCTCGCGGTCGTTGCGTTGCCCATCCGTGGATCACGCGTTGTCATTCGTATCACCTCATTGAGGAAGCGGTCAGAGTCGTTGGACTGGCCTCCATTTCCGCCGCGGTCCTTCAACCCGTGAACACTGCGAGGGCTACCCATCGGGGCGCGATATATTCGTTGCTCGGGTCGCTTTTGGGCCGGTCAAGTACCGGTTTTCGCTGCCAACAAAGCGGTTCGAAAGATCGCGTGCGGATGCGTAACAACACGAAAGCGGGGGACGTCGGCTTCGACTCGTACCCGAACCCGGAGAAGGCGACGTCATGGCCAGCACCCAAACGCCTGTGACGTTCACTCCGCCGTCCGGTTTGGGTAGGTGCGAACGCTGGCCGCACCCGGCAATGACCGCTAGCGTGACGGCGTGCGCCCCGACCAGTCGTTCGACTTCCCCGCGCTCGAATACGTACCCGACGCCGTCATCGTGGCTGACACCACCAACCACATCCGGTACACCAACCCGGCTACCTCGACGTTGCTCGGCTGGCCTACGACCGATCTCGTCGGCCGGCTACTCACGACACTGATTCCGCAGCGGCTGCGCGCAGCGCACCAGAGCGGTTTCGCCCGCTTCGCTGCGGGCGAGCCGATGCAGCGGGCCGGCGTGCCCATGCGGGTTGCGGCACTGCACCGTGACGGCCACGAAATCGAGATCGAACTCGTGCTCGGGGCTGTTCCCGGCGCCAGAGGCGAACGCTGGGCCATCGGTCTGTTGCGAGACCTGACCGAACGCATCGCATTAGAAAGAGAAGTAAACATCGGGCGTTACCTGCGCGCCAGCACCGATGTCGCGGCCACGTTGCAAACGGCAGCCACCCCCGAGATCGCATTCGAGGCACTGCTGCCAACCTTGTGCGAAAACCTTGAGTGGGAACTTGCGGCGATCTGGCAACGGGTACCCGGCACCAACAAACTGGTCTGCGCGACACGATGGCACAATGGCACGCTGCCCGAAGCAAGCGCCGCGATGGCCAACGGTGTCGTGTTGCGAACCGGTGAAGGACTCCCCGGCCAAGTGTGGAGTTCACGTCGTCCGGCCTTGATTTCGATGACCGAACCACACAGCGAGATCCTGCGCGGTGCGACCGCGCGCGAGCATGGCTTGGTCACCGGGCTCGCCTTTCCACTGCTCGGGTCGAGCGCGCCGCTCGGTGTGGTGGAATTCTGGTCGAAACAAAACCACGGCATCGATGATGATCTGAGCGACGTGCTGCTCAGCATCGGCCACCAGCTCGGCGTTTTCCTCGAACGTGCCGCCGCCGAATCAGAGCTGCGTAATGCGTTGGACGTCGTCCAGTCGAGCTTGCTGCCGACGAAATTGCCTGAGATTCCTGGGATTCGCATGGCTGGGCGCTACCAGCCGGGTGGCCGCGCTGGGATCGGAGGTGACTTCTTCGACGCGTTTCCGCTGCCTGACGCGCGCTGGGCTGTCGTCATTGCCGACGTGTGCGGCAAGGGTGCGGGTGCGGCGACGGTCACTGCCATCGTTCGTTACACCTTGCGAGCTGCGGCGATCGAACACGCAGACGCGACTGAGCTGCTGCACATCGTCAACCGGGCGCTCCTCGACGAACCCACTGCGCGGCCGTTCGTCACCGCGTGTCTCGTGATGCTCGAACCGGGTACCTCGCCGCACGCGACGATCGCAGTCGCGGGCCACCCCCTACCGATGCTGCGTGACGCCTCCGGACGCGTTCGCCTCGTGGGCGAGCCCGGCGACCTGCTCGGCGTCATGAACTCGCCGTCGTTCCACCCGGCGCGGATCACCTTGCGGCCAGGAGACAGCTTGCTGCTGTACACCGACGGCTTCACCGAAGCACGTACCGCTGCCAACACCCAACTGGGCGAGGGCGGCCTTTCGCAGTTGTTGAGCTCGCTCCCCCAGGCCGAGCCTTCAGAATTACTCGACGCACTGGCTTCGGCACTGGCGCAACACACCGCGGACACCGAGACGCTCGACGACGCCGCAGCGGTCGCCATCACAACCGCACGATAGCCGCCGAGCATTGTTACGCGCACAACAAGGTTTCGCCGGGCCCGCTCGGGCAAGGTGCTCAGCGACGACATCCTCGCGTGAAGGAGAAACCGTGGCAGAGCAGCGAAGGGTCGCGGTCGTGACGGGCGGCACCGCAGGCGTGGGGCGCGCCACGGTCTGCGAGTTCGCCCGCCGTGGCTACGACGTCGCGATTCTTGCGCGCGGCGAAGCGGGTTTGGCCGGGGCTCGCGCCGAAGCTGAAGCACTCGGTGCGCGCGCCCTGCCGATCAAGGTCGACGTCGCCGATGATGCAGCCGTTCAAGCCGCTGCATCGCAAGTAGAAGAAGAACTCGGTGAAATAGACGTCTGGGTGAACGTGGCCTTCGCCGGAGCGTTGGCGTTCTTCTGGGACACCTCGCTCGACGAATTCCGCCGAATGACCGAGGTGACCTACTTCGGACAGGTGCACGGCACCGGCGCCGCGCTCGCGCGCATGCGCCCACGCAACCGCGGCGTCATCATCAACGTCGGTTCGGCGATGGCGTACCGTTCGATCCCGCTGCAGTCGGCGTACTGCGGCGCGAAGCACGCAGTGAAAGGCTTCACCGAGTCGGTGATGTGCGAACTCGCCCACGAGAAAAGCAAGGTCAAACTGTGCATGGTGCAGTTACCAGGCTTGAATACCCCGCAGTTCAACTGGAATTTGAACAAGATGAGCAAGCACCCGATGCCAGTGCCGCCCGTTTTTCAGCCTGAGGTTGCTGCAAAAGGCATCGTCTTCGTGGCCGAGCATCCCCGCCGCAACATGTGGGTCGGAGTGTCAACGGCATACACCGTGCTCGGAGAACGCTTGGCGCCGAAGTTGCTCGACGCCTACCTCGGCCGCACCGGCGTGAAATCACAGCAGACGTCGAAAGATGCGCCGCGGCTCGGCTCGAACGTGTTCGAGCCCAAGGACCAAGACGAAGATCAAGGAGCACACGGACCGTTCGACGACAAGGCGCATGCGCACGACCCGCAGCTATGGATGTCGACCCACCGCCGCAGTGTGCTCGCCGTTGGGGCCGTGGGAGCGGCGGCGGCCACGTCCGCCATGGCCGCCACGGCGCTCACCGCGATCTCAGCGAGCAGGGTCAGGTCGCGGTCGCGTTGCCGTAGGCAGTTGCCGCACTGATCAACGACAGGTGCGAGAGCGCCTGCGGGAAGTTGCCGAGAAACTCATGAGTCACGGGATCGATCTCCTCGGACAACAAGCCGACGTCGTTGCACAGCGCCACCATCGAGTCCATCACCTCGCGCGCCTCATCAAGGCAGTTGGTATGGATGAGTGCCTCGACGAGCCAGAAACTACACGCGACAAACGCACCCTCTTTGCCGCGCACCGAGCTGTAGCGGTACAACAACCCACCACCCGCACCGAGTTCGCTGCGCACAGCGTCGATTGTCGAGCACATCCGCGGGTCGTCACCCTTGCAAAATCCGATACGCGCAGCTAGGAGGGCAGCCGCGTCGAGTTCAGCACTGCCTGCATAGAAGACGTAGCTTCGTTTGTCGTCCGACCAGCACGCAGTATCGACGTAGTCGTGAATTTCGGCGGCCGTAGCGTTCCAGCGCTCGATGTGGTCGCCCGGGATCTGCCCTGAACGGCCAAGCGCCGCCGCCCTGTCGAGGGCGGCCCAGCAAGCGATTTTCGAAATCGTGTAGTGCTGCTCCTCGGGTAACTCCCAAATACCAGAGTCGGGCCGAACCCACTGATCACAAACGTCGTCAGCGCACCGCGCGACCATTCGGGCAGTGGTTCCATTGAGCACGTTGCCATGTTCTGCATATCGGCGCACGGATTCGAGAAGGTCGCCGTAACTGCCGAGCTGGCGCTGCCCTGAGGCATCGTTGCCCTTGCGCACGGGCGCGGAGCCTCGGTATCCCTGCCAGAGCGGAACATCATGTTGCTGGGCCGACCCAGCGCCGCGACGCATGGAATAGAAGGGCCGCAGCTGAGGCGCGGTCGCCGCAACACCATCTAGCAGCGCAGATAGCGTGGCCTGCACCTCAGAGCGCATTCCGAGGTTGATCAGCGCATCGAGCGCAAAAGCAGCGTCGCGCACCCAGCAGAAGCGATAGTCGAAGTTCCGGCTGCCGCCGATACATTCAGGCAGCGACGTGGTCGCGGCCGCCTGCAGCGAGCCGGTCGACGACAACGTGAGCTGCCGCAAAACCGTGGTGCTGCGGCACACTGCGTCAAACCACGGACCCCGATAGTCGATCCGATCACGCCAGCGTTTCCAGAACGCAACCGTCTCGTCGATGCGGGCATCGATATCGCCGGAGGACGGCAATGGCAGCGGCCCGTTATCAGTGACGACCAGCGCCAGCAAGGCGCGCTCGCCCTTGCGCACCGTGAAAGTGCCTGAGGCTTCGGAGATTCCGAGCACCGGTTTGCCCACGGCGTCCGACACGATCGCGAACTGCTGGTGCCCGACTGTGACGAGCGGTGTGTTCTCGTGCCTGCGCCACCACGGCGCGGTCGCGCCGAAACAGTCGCCGGGGGCGATCCGCCAGGTCATGACGACCTCGCCCTTGACCCCGTCAATCCGCCGGCCAAGCTCAGTCCAGGCCGGCATGCCGTCAGAAATCGTTAACGCGTCGGTGAGACGAACCGTGCCGCTGGCCGTTTCGAATGTCGTCTCGAGTACGCCGCTTCCCTCGAGATAGCGCCGTGTTGGTGTGAACTCACCGACCGGCTGTACGACGATGGCGCCACCCCGGGCCGGATCCAGCAGTGCGCCGAACACCGGATCGTCGGCCATCGTGGGTAGCGCCCACCAATCGATCGCGCCGTCCGAACCAACGAGCGCGCATGACCGCCCGTCACCCAAAACCGCGTACTCGCGCAGCGGCAAGAAACCCTCGATGCGATCGACCACAGAACCCCTTTCAACGTCGAATACCTGCCCCCACACGATCGCCATCGAACGCGAGGCCGCAGCGGATGTGTCACAAGGCGATGCGGATGGTGCGTCGACCCGCACTGAAACGCCGTGTAGGTTCGCCTCCAAAGCCGTTCGCCTTTGCTACCGCGAGATTTCGCGACCGCCCTACGGGTAGGACAGGCGCAACGATGGGAGCGTGTGACCGAGCAGCAGGCGTTCATCCATTTGCCGGCTGAGCCGTCGTCTGTCGCGAAGGCGCGCGGGCTGGCCCGTAAATCCTGCGCAGAGTGGGGCATCAGCTGCGCCGAACTCGAGCTGGTCACGTCTGAACTCGTGACCAACGCCGTGCGGCATGCCGGCGGCGAGATCGACCTCGCGATCACCCTCCGCGGGGCCGTCGTCCGCATAGAGGTTGCTGACGATTCGCCCGACCTGCCGACGACTCAGGAAGCCGCACCGTCGGCACGCAGCGGTCGAGGTCTTGCGATCGTCGAAAAGCTGACCGGCGGGTGGTGGGTCGATTGGCAAGCCGGTCACAAGATCGTTGGCGCCGAGCTGCCGTGTGACCCGACGGACACCCACCCGCCGCGGTGAGCCGAAAAAGCCTGGGGTAGGCGGACGTGGTTTCGAACCAGCTATCACTTCAACCCTGCGACGTGCGATAATGCCTGTAACGTAAGGGTTTTTCGGCCTCTTCGAGAAGCCCGGAGCGAACACGGATTGCCCCAATGAACCCTCGTACTGGCACGCAGCGTGCCGTCCGGCGAGGCGAACTTCCCGACAAGGCGACGTCCTATGCCTATGACGAGGTGGTCGGGTTCGTGCTCCTCATGCGAGCGCTCGTGGGTTATCCGCTGGACGACGCGCATCTGAGGCACCTGATCGACGCGATCGTGCTGCCGGCGTTGCGAGGAGTGGACGCCCCGGCGCCTGGGCTGGCGCTGTTCGAGGGCCATCCACTGTCTGACGACGAAAGGATCAGCCAATGATCGAACCACGTATCCCCGGGTTCCACTACCGATCCTTGCCCGGTACAGACGGAGTCGCGCTCAATACGGCTGTCGGCGGCAGCGGCCCGCCCGTCGTACTGCTACACGGCTTTCCCCAGACCCACCTCATGTGGCGCCTGGTCGCAACCGCTCTCGCCGACCAGCACACCGTGATCTGCCCCGACCTTCGCGGGTACGGCGCCAGCGACAAGCCCGTTGCCACCTCTGCCGACACCTACTCCAAGCGCACGATGGCCACCGACATTGTCGTCGCTGCGGCCGATCTCGGGTTCGACACGTTCGCCGTCATCGGACACGACCGCGGCGCCCTCGTCGCTATCCGGATGGGACTTGACCACCCCGACATCATCACGCACGTCGGGATCCTCGACGTGCTGCCCACCCTCGACATGTGGGGCGTCCTGCACGGTGTCGATGCCGCCGTGGCCTGGCACCTCTACCTCATGGCCCAGCCACCGGGGCTGCCCGAGCAGATGATCGCTGCGACCGCCGAGAAATTCTTCGGGTCATTCCTCGACGGGTGGGGAGCCGACGAGCAGACCATGCCCGCGGACGTGCGCGAACACTATCTGCGGGCCTGTGCCGGGGCGGTCGACTCGATCGTCGCCGACTACCGCGCCTCGGCCGGAATCGACCTCGAGCACGACAAGGCCGACCGCGCCGCAGGGCGCACGCTGCGCATGCCGGTCACGGCCGTCCAGCAAGACTGGGGCGCCCAACTGGGCTTCGACGGCGCCGCCCTCTGGCAAGCCTGGTGCCAGGACCTTGACTACCGACTCGTCAAAAGTGGCCACTTCATGGCCGAACAAGCACCTGGGGAGATCATCGGAATCATCACTGACTTACTGTCGCGTCACACCGACGCCATCGATCGTGGCCTACATGGCCTCTGACCTGGCCTTTTGCTGGGTGGGCGTACGTGGTTTCGAACCACGGACCTCTGCCGTGTGAAGGCAGCGCTCTCCCACTGAGCTATACGCCCCAGCGGCGCGAACACTCTACACACTGCAGGCGCGGCCGCCGAGCAAGCCCCGAACACCCCGACGGCGGGCCTCACGAACGGCCTGGCAATTGAGAGCTTGACGAATGGCCGGACAACTGCGCCATTCGGTCGAACGCGAAGCGGTTTGCTGAATGCAGGTTAGACCTTAGGGCGGAAGGGGGATTCCGGTTACGAGCCTTGCCTTACAGACGGCCTTGCAGACGCGCTATCCCCGACGCGCGAGCAATCTGACGGTGCGGCGATTCGCGTACGACCTTCGAGGACCGGTGGTGGGAGTGCAGACCGACAGCGTGGTCTCGGAGTTGGAATTCGCCCTCGTGGTCGCCGACGCCGATCCGATCAAGGTCAGCGCGAATCTTCGCTACGACGTGCGCGATCCCTACGCGGTCTGCATCAGCTTCGACGCCGGAACGGCAGACCGCATCGAGTGGACGTTCGCCCGCGAACTGCTCGACCAGGGCCTCTGGCAGCCCACCGGCGACGGCGACGTCAAGATCTGGCCGCGCGGCAACTCGGTGGTGGTAGCGCTCTGCTCGCCGTCCGGCCGTGCTGTGCTCGAGACCCCCCGCGCGCCGGTGGCCGACTTCGTCGCACGGATCCAGCGCCTCGTTCCCTCGGGCCAGGAGAGCGCATTCGTCGACATCGATCGCGAACTCGCCGCGCTGCTCTCTTAGGCGAGCGCTTCTCTTAGGCGAGCACTCACGGGCGGAGCGCCAAGCCGGCCGTGAACTCCAATACTGCCATCGCGGCCAGCCGCACGGTGCGGTGGTCGGGCGCATCTGCGGTTGCATCGATTTCCACGATGTCGATCGAGCGCACCCTCGCATCGCGTCCGGCCGCGAACGCCGCACCCAACAGCTCGGACGCCGACAACCCTCCCGGCACGGCGTCCAGGCTGCCCGGTGCCACTGCCCGGTCGCAGGCGGAGAAGTCGAACGACACGTGCACGCCGGCTGCGGCGTCCGATACGACGTCAAGCGCCCCGCGCATGCATTGATCGATCCCGCGGTCACCGATTGCCCGACGGGATGTGAGATGGACGCCGCGAGCCGCGACCTCGTCGGCGTGCGACTTCGACACCAGCCAGTCGGCGGCGCCGAGGTGAGCGACCCGCTGCGGACGCAGGCCGACGTCGATCAGCCGCCGCAACGACGAGTGATTACCGACGCCGTCGCGCACGTCATAGAAGGCGTCGACCATGATCAGGCCGGCCTCGGCGAACCGGTACCCGGCCGCGACGACCGGAAAGGTGACCGTGCCGTCGCCGCCGACCGCCACCACGGCCCGCGCCCTGGCGAACGCCGTCTTCGCAGCGGCGGTCGTGCGCCACTCGCCGTCGTCGGCGTCAGGAGCATCGACGTCGCCGAGATCCCACGGATACAACTCAGCGAGATCGACGTGGCGCGACCCGCACCAGGTGGTGTAGTGATGCAACGCGCGCCGGACGGCGGGGGGCGTGGCGTGCGCGCCGCTTTGCCGCAGCGACCTGCCGAACGCCGGCACGCCGAGCACCGCAAGATCGACCGGCCGCTCGCCGGGTCCGGCCGCCAACCAGTGGCCGGCGCGCGGCCAACGCTCGTCGACCGGCAACGACATCGGATTGGGATCAAGACGCGACACCACGTGCCGAATGGTTCCACAGCCGCGGCGTCGGGTAGCCGAGTTTCACCCGATGCACCGCATCGGTTAGAGTGCTCCAGCGGCTCGGGAGACTGAGCGGCATGCGGACGTGGCTCAGTTGGTAGAGCATCACCTTGCCAAGGTGAGGGTCGCGGGTTCGAATCCCGTCGTCCGCTCGGAGGCGCCGAAACGGCGTCGCAGGGCCTAGGTTCATGACAGTCCTCAAGGCCCACCGGCGGAGTGGCCGAGTGGCTTAGGCAAGGGCCTGCAAAGCCCTGTACGCGGGTTCGATTCCCGCCTCCGCCTCGCATGCAGCCCGGCCATCGGCCGAGTTGCAGCAGATCAGCAGCACCGTTCGGACGCTTAGCTCAGCGGGAGAGCGCTTCCCTGACACGGAAGAGGTCACAGGTTCAATCCCTGTAGCGTCCACGCTTAACCGGCGGCATTTCGCGGCTCTTGCGGACACTGTGGGGACACAAGCCCCCGGCCAGCCAATATAAATCCCCCATCCAGTGGGTCTACTCTCACGAGACCATCCAACTGAGGGGACCTCATGACCGCCACGTTGCGGCGAAGCAAACTCACCCACATACTCCGCGCGGCTAAGCCGCGCCACCAAAGCCCCGCATTGAAGAGCGCGACACTGCGCATCGAAGCGATGCGACCGGAGCTCGAAGCTGACGAAACGCCGACCGGCTGGGAGCACGCGCCGACGATCGGCAAACTCGCCACAATCGCATCGGTGCGGCCCGAGAAAGCCTCGTTGCTGTTCGCCGCTGTCGAGACCTGGCAGCCAACGCGGATCCTGGAGATGGGCACGTGTTGTGGGGTGTCCGGCGCCTACATGCAACTGGCATCGTCGGCCGCGTTTCGTTCGCTGGAGCTCTCGCCAGTCGCAGCGACGACGGCCCTGAACTTGTGGGCCGCGCTCGAGCTCAAGGGTGAAGTTGTGGTCGGAGATTTCGCCGACACCTTCGAGGCTGCATTGGACCCCGCGCCCGACCTCGCGTTCGTCGACGGCAACCACCACGAGGCGCCAACCTGGTCCTACTTCGAGCGACTGACCGCTGCGAGCCCAGCCGGATCACTGCTGATCTTCGATGACGTCGACTGGTCCGATGGCATGAAACGCGTGTGGGCGCGGATCAAGGCCGATAGTCGTGTCGCATCGAGCATTGTGGCAAGCCGCATGGGGTTCGCCGTCCTTTAAGCAGCAGCACGAGCTCGTGCGCCGCGCAGTCGTGTCACCGGCCGTGACAGTGGGGGCTTATTTGCCGGCGCTCCTGCGGCGACGCCGAAACCAGCGCACCAATTCGATGGCTGCTGTAGCGGCAAAAGCGATGCCGAGGGCAAGGAGCAGGCCCTTCCAGGCCTCGTGTTCGAACGCACGGCCGCCGTAGTAGCCAAGCGTCGTGGCGTAGCCGGCCCAGACGAGGGCAGCGATTGCGTCGAACAACCCGAACCTCGGCCAGGGGTAGCGGATGAGACCGGCGGTGAGGGTCACGGCCGTGCGCCCGCCGGGAATGAACCGGGCAACGGCGATCAGTTCACCACCGCGTTCGTCGAGCTGCCGTTTCGCCCAGTCGAGGCGGCGGGCCGCCTTCTCGCGGTAAAAGAAGCGGTCGCGGACGCGGGCACCGTAACGGCGGCCAATCGCATAGGCGAGGTTGTCTCCGGCAAACGCACCGAGAGCTGCCGCGGCGATAACAAGAGGTAGCGCCAAGTCACCGGAGCTGGCGACGACGCCCGCGGTGATGACCGCCGTCTCGCTCGGCACAACCGGAAGAACCGCGTCGATAACGGCAAGCAGGAACACGACCGCGTAGGCCCAGCCAGATGCTTGGGCGACGAGGTCGGTGAACTGGTCGAACACGGACGGCGGCGGTTCCCTTCGTGAGGCCTGCATACCGGGGTGACAGGATCAATGTCATCGATCAGGAAGGCCACGGTAACCGCATGAGCTCAGCACCCGAAGTGATCTTGGACGACGTCATCGCGGCGTTGCAGAACTCGCACACCCGGCTGCGAAGTGCGCTCGGCGCGCTCACGTCCGACGAACTGGTCGGCCCGTCGTACGACGACGAGTGGACCATCGCGCAAGTCGCATCGCACCTCGGCTCGGGAGCGGAGATCTTCGGGCTCTTCCTCGACGCCGGATTGCGCGACGAGGCAGTACCAGACCGCGAGACGTTCCAGGAGATTTGGGCGCGCTGGGATGCAAAGCCAGCCACCGAACAGACGGCTGACGCCATCACCGTCGACCGACAACTCCTCGACAATGTCGCCGCTATTCCGGCTGAGCAACGGGAGAGCTGGCGCCTCGACATGTTCGGAACCGTGCATTCGCTGCCCACGTTCTTGCGCACGCGACTGGCCGAACACGCCCTGCATTCGTGGGACATCGCCGTCATGCGCGACCCCCGGGCGGTCATCGCCCCCGACGCGACAGCATTGATCGTTGACAACCTTGGGCAAATCGCTCAGCGCGCGGGCAAGAACGCCGGCTACGCGGGAGTTGTCGCCGTCGAGACGGCGGAGCCTGCCCGCAACTTCGCGCTCACGCTGAGTGCAGATGGGGCGCAGCTGATCCCGTCGGCGTCGGCTGCGGACGACGGAACAACGGCTGCGCCGGCTGCGACGGCGACGTTGCGGCTGCCGGCCGAAGCTTTCGTGCGACTCGTTTACGGCCGCCTCGACGACCATCACACCCCACCAGGCGTTGACGTCGACCGAATCGAACTCGACGCCTTGCGCGCAGCGTTCCCAGGCGTCTAGCCGAGTGGGCGCCCACCCGTCACACCAAGCACTTCGGCGTTCACGTAGCTCGCGTCGTTCGACGCTAAGAACACATACGCCGCAGCCAATTCCGCGGGCTGACCCGGGCGACCCAGTGGAGTGTTCGCACCGAAACTCTTGACATCGTCGGGTGGCATCGTGGCAGGAATCAACGGCGTCCAGATTGGCCCTGGTGCCACAGTGTTCACCCTGATGCCTTTCTCGCCAGCCTCGACCGCGAACCCCTTGGTGAAGTTGACGATCGCGCCTTTCGCCGCCGCGTAATCGAGCAGCGTTGGCTTGGGTTGATAGGCCTCGATCGACGACGTGTTGATAACGCTCGAGCCGGGATTCATGTGCGGTAATGCGGCTTTACAGAGCCAGAACATCGCATAGACATTCGTCTTGAACGTGCGGTCGAGTTGCTCGGTCGTGATGTCGGCCAAGCCGCCTTTCTGCGCCATCTGGTAGGCGGCATTGTTGACCAGAATGTCGATGCGACCGAACTGTTCGACCGCACGCTCGACGATCGCCTTGCAATGCTCTTCTTGCTGAATGTCGCCAGGCACGAGGACCGCAGTTCGCCCCGCCTTGGTGACCAGATCAGCGGTCGATTCGGCTTGGGGTTGTTCTTCGGGTAGGTACGACATCACGAGATCGGCGCCCTCGCGCGCATACGCAATGCACACGGCGCGGCCGATGCCGGAATCGGCGCCGGTAACCACGGCGACGCAGCCGGCGAGCTTGCCACTCCCCCGATACGATTCCTCCCCGTGGTCGGGCGGTGGCTCCATCGCGCCGCCTCGACCGGGATGTTCCTGCTGCTGCACCTCGAATTCGGGTCGCACATAGCGCGAACGCGGATCATCGAATCGTTGACGGTCTGCCATTGTTGAAACCCCTTACTCGGCAGAGCGAGACGACCTGCTGTCTCAGCTCATGTCGGCCAAGGCCTTTTGCTTGTGCTGCTCGAATTGTTCGCCGAGTTCGGCTAGCTGCTGGTTGGTTGCTTCCTTCACGAGCTGCGGCAAGATCTCTTGTTCTTCTTCCTCGACGTGATGGCGAACCTCACCGATCATTGCGGCCAGCAGACCGTCTGCGCCCGGCTCGTCAGGATCGGTGACAAGTAACTGCTTGAGTACCTCTTCGACGTGGTGGTGCTCAGCGAGGCCGTCGTCGACGTCTTCGCTTTCAGAAGGCACGATCTTCTTGATTGCGGGGTAGACGACTTCTTCCTCGGCCTTCGAATGCGGGATCAAAAGTTCAGCCACTTGATGCAGCAGCAGCTTCGTATCTCCGTTACCGGCTTCGAGCTTCTTGAAAACCCCTTCGAGTTTCTGGTGGTCTTCCTTGATCAATGTCACGACGCCAGCCATCGCTTCTCCTCCTCGGGTCAGTGGCTGCCCTCTACCCGCAGCGAAGTTGCCGCAATCGCCTCAGTGCGCTGTCGTGCGCTGCAGCACGGGCGTGCGCTGGAGCATCGCCGTGCCGGCAGAACTGAAGGCGACCACTGCGTCGGTTGCGGCCGCGCGGCGCCAGCGCGGCTTCGCGGCGGCGACCAGAACATCGCTCGCCCCGTGCAGCACGTCGACGAAAGCCCCTGCCAATACCACCTTTCGAGTCGGCACGACAAGAGTGACGGCGGCCTGCGAGATGTGCCGCACGCCCAGCGCACGCGTCACCGCCGTCGTCCATTTGTCGGCGGGCGGGGCGTGGAAAACCCGCACCGCCTGCGAGGTGCAGCCGACCAACGCAATCCCGTACGCAGCACGAGCCACTGCGTGCAACCGAACGCTGTTCATCGAGCCGAACCAGCCAACGCACGGTCACCGGACGAACGGCGAGAGAGCAGATGATCGGCGGTTCGCGCCGCCAACGACATGATGGTCAACGCTGGGTTGGCCGAGCCTTGCGTCGGCAGCACACTCCCATCTGTGAGATAGAGATTTGCTACCGCAAAAGCGCGCTGATTCGCATCGACCACACCATCGCGTTCTGAACTCGCCATGCGGCAACCGCCGACGAGATGGGCGAATCGTTGGATGGTCATCGTCTCTGATGCGCCCGCTGCGCGCAGGATCTCTTCCATCTTTTGTTGCGCGGCACTAACAAGTTGCTTGTCGTTGTCGCACATCGAATAGCTGAAGTTGGCAACCGGCAAACCATGATGGTCGACCTCGTCTGCGAGCGTCACCGAATTCTCGTAACGCGGCAACAGTTCGCATAGCGCGCCTAGCGTGGCCCAGTGCACGTAGTCGCGCATGTACTCGCGAAGCGACTCACCCCAGTGTCCCTGCGCCACAACGTGTTCGGCATAGGTGATCGGTAGCGGCGAAACGTTCTGAATCGAAAACCCGCGCTTGTAAGGTTTTGTCGGGTCGGTTTCGTAGAACTGCTCGCACGTGAGTTCGGGCGGCGGCGCCTTGTACATGCGCACTTCGGCTTCGAACCGGCCCGCAGTCTGCGGTGCACCCTGCACCATCACGTAGTGGCCCACTTGGCCCTCGTTGTTGCAAAGGCCATGCGGGAAGCGCTTCGACGTCGACAGCAGGAGCAACCGTGGCGTTTCGATGGAGTAGCCGGCAACCGCAACAACACGGGCCCGCTGGCGATGCTCGACGCCGTCCTTGAAGTAGGTGACGCCGGTGGCGAGTCCTGACCGGCCGTCGACAAGCACCTGATTGACGTGGCAGTGCGGCCGGATCTCGGCGCCGTGCGCAAGCGCGTCGGGCACGTGCGTGATCAGCGGCGATGCCTTGGCGTTGACTTTGCAGCCCTGCAGGCAAAAACCGCGGTAGATGCAATGCGGCCGGTTGCCGAACCGGCCGTTCGCGATGGCAACAGGACCGACCCGAACCGGGATGCCCAGCTTTTCGCACCCGGATATGAAGACCTCGCCGTTGCCCGACACCGGCTGTGCCGTGAACGGGTAATCGTGCGGGTCACCCCACGGCCAGTGCTGACCGGCCGCGGGCAGTTCTTCCTCAATCTGCTCGTAATACGAGCGCAGATCGGCATAGCCGATCGGCCAGTCGGCGCCGACGCCGTCGGTTGTGTACGTCGAGAAGTCGGATGGATGGAACCGCGGCACGTAACCGGCGTAGTGCACCATCGAGCCGCCGACTCCGCGGCCGGAGTTGTTCGAACCGAGCGGCACCGGGTCGCTTCCGCTGATCAGCCGGGGATCGGTCCAGTAGAGCGAATGCGCACCGCGCTCGTCACTAACCCAATCGGCTTCGGGATCCCAGAACGGCCCAGCGTCGAGGACGACGACCCGCCAGCCGCCGCGCGCCAATCGCTGCGCGAGCGTGGCGCCACCGGCGCCGCACCCCACGATGACGATGTCTACCTCGTCGTCCTCGTCGTAGCGCGTCATGTCGTCGCGCAGGCCGTGCGGATAGCCGGTGCCGGCAGGGAGTAGCCACGCGGATTCGTTACGTGCGCGCACGCGCGAGTACAAGCCGATATCGGCGCCAATTCTCATGAATGCTTGCTCGAAATCTTCGCGGCCTGCCGCTTCTTCGCCTCTTCCGCCCGAGAAGCCCACGGCACCGGATCGGCATTCATCGCGTCTCGAACTTCAAATCGCTCGCGCGCATCGAGGCCGATATTCTTGTAACCGCGCGGAAACGCCGGCCCGGGAAAGCCGATCTCGTTCCACGCCCAGGGGTGTGAGTAGAACGCGGCGCACGCGTAACGGGTCCACAACGACCACACGTGCTTGGCCGGAAATCCGTGCCACTCATCAGGTTCGAGATCGCGGACGGCCTGCACCACGCCGGCCTGGTCGCCCGATGGCAACTGTGCGAACGAATCGCCGCCGATATCACGGGCGTCGGCATCGAGAAACGCAAGCGTTCGGTGCCACGCCTCGATATCGGGTGGCATGTCGGCGTAGTGCCAACCGTCGGTCTCACCCATCGCTAGCCGAACGTCGATCATCGACGCCACCGGAATCCGCGGCTCCTCGTGCTGCGCCAGCAGTTGGTCACACAACGCCTCGGCAGTCGCCTGTTCCGACTTCGTGAACACCGAAAGCTCGGGCGGAGGTGCGAGCCGCGCCAGCACGACACCGGCTGTGACGGCGTCCCAACGGTCGACTTCATCGAGCACGTCGAATCCCGGGAAGCGCGCGGGTGCCGAACCGGGCGTGCGTCCCCTGTTGTTGCGTGCGATGTACACCACCGCGATCAGTCGCCTTCGCGACGCAGGATTGCGGCGAGAATGCCCATGCCGCCGACTAGGCTCGCCAGCAGCGGCGCGAACATCGGCGGACCCATTTCGGCGTTGTAGAGCCGCATGCTTCGCGTGAGCCCGCCAGGCTTTTGCGCAATGCCTCGCCAGTGCAAGTAAGTGCCCTGCAAGCCGTTGAGCACAACGATCGTCGACGCGAATGGCAACACCGTTTTCGCGGCCCGCTTTGAGAAAACACCCGCAATGCCGGCCGGCACGACAGTGGGCATCACCACGACCGGCACCCACATCATCTTGTTGCCGAAGCTCGCCGAGTCGTGCGAGAGATAGATCTCGCCTGTCGTGATCGCGGCACCGACGGCTGCAAGCGCCGACAGCGTGCGCTCGAAATGGCCGGTACGGATGTCGGAGACCAAGCGGTCGATCCCGATCAGCTCGCGACGCACGGTGGTCGTGACTCGGCTGCGCTTCAAAAGGCCAGGTCCTCTCTTGTGCCGTACTAACTCAGGAGGTAGGTCGGTGGACTCCGGCTCCATACCCGGGTGGCGTGCCAGCAACCACTAGCCCGGACGGCGCAACCCCCTGCGCCCGTTTGACCATCCGGAATTGGCGACCCGGCCCTCAAGCTGGCGACCACGCGGCTCTGTGCTAATGGAGCGTTAATCGTCACCATGTGGTCTATGCCAGTGAAGGACATCGCCGAGTGACCACCGCCAGCCGGCAAGCCACGCGACTTCCCACCGGGCCGCAGCGACTGCCGCGCCTCGTGCTGGTCGCCGTCGTGGCGGCGCTGATCGGCCTCGGTGTGCTTGTCGTCGACAGCACGATCCGGGTGCGCCCCGTCGTCACCGACATCTGCGCGGCAATCATCGTCGCCGCACTGTCGGGGTTACTGGTCAGCCTGCGGGCAGCGAACCGGGTCGCGCACATCCAGCAGGTAGCGCTGACCGACGATCTCACCGGGCTTGCCAACCGGCGCGCGTTCTACGGTCATGTCGATGACCACCTGGCGGCGGCCGGACGGCGCGAAACCAACTGCGGCGCGTTGCTGTTGCTCGATCTCGACCGTTTCAAGGAAGTCAACGACTCGCTCGGGCACGACGCGGGCGATGACCTCCTGCGCCAAGTGGCGGCGCGGCTGCGCGACCACCTGCACCGCGAGCACGACATGATGGCCCGGCTCGGCGGTGACGAGTTCGCGCTGTTCCTCGTCGACGTCGACGACGACGGCGCCGCCCATTTTGCCGAGCGGGTGCGCACCGCCTTGCTCGCCCCCTTCTGTATCGACAGCGTCACCGTGCACGTCGCCGCCAGCGTCGGCGTCGCACTGTTCCCCGCGCACGGCGAAGACGTCGCTACCCTGCTGCGCCGCGCCGACATTGCGATGTACCACGCAAAGGCGGCGCAGACCGGCCATCGCATTTACAACGAGGACGACGACACCCTCGGCGGCCAGGACCGCCTGCGCACCCTCGAAGAACTGCGGCAAACGGTCTATGAGCGCGAACTCGTGATCCACTACCAGCCGAAGGTCGACTCCAAGACGTCGAGCGTCACCGGCGTCGAGGCATTGGTGCGCTGGCAGCACCCGCAACGCGGACTGCTCCCGCCGTCCGTCTTCTTGCCGCTGGCAGAAGACGCCGGGCTGATGCGTGAGCTGACCACGGCTGTGCTCGAGCAGTCGCTCGACCAGGTGTGCCGCTGGCGCGCAACGGGCCGCGTGCTCAGTGTCGCGGTGAACCTGTCGGCGTCATCGCTGGTCGACCTCGAACTCCCCGGCCGGGTGCGGACCATGCTGGCCACGAGAGAGTTGCCGGCGTCCGCGCTCGAACTCGAGATCACCGAAGAGTTCCTGATGGGTGATCGGGAGCGCGCCCGGGTGATCCTCACCGAACTGCGCGGACTCGGCGTGAAGGTGGCGGTTGACGACTTCGGCACCGGCTACTCGTCGCTGGCCTACCTGCGCGAGCTGCCGATCGACGAACTCAAACTCGACCGCTCGTTCGTGCAGCCGATGGCGAGCGACCCGCGGGCGGCCGCCATCGTCCGATCGACGATCAGCCTCGCACACTCGCTCGGCATGCGGCTGGTGGCAGAGGGAGTCGAGAACGAGGTGACCGCCGGGCACCTGGCGCTCTCGGGGTGCGACTTGTCGCAGGGGTTCTACTTCTCCCGCGCGCTGCCCGCCGGCGAACTCGAAGATTGGCTCGACGCCAGGACGAAGCGCGGCGCCGATGACCTCAGTGGGAGTGGGTCGGGCTCGGCGACTGCGTAGCCGAACCGGGCGGCGTGGGTTTTGGCGACGGCGTCGTCGGCTTCGGCGACGGGCTCGTGGGCGTGGGTGACGGCTTCACGGTCGAGGTGACAACCGGTGGACCGGTGACCTTCGGCGGCGCCTGCGTCGCGGCAACCGCCGAGGCCGACGCAGCGTCATCGAGCGGCGGCTGCGGGACCGGCGTCGCCTGCTTGGCGGCCGGAACCGCGCTGGCACCGAGCGCACTGCCGGCGACCCAGTTGGCCCATGACATGTTCCAGTCTGTCCAGCCGTTGCCGCTTTGCAGCGCGCGAGGCGTGTTCAGGATCGACACGATGTCGCCGCGGCGCGAATAGTCGTAGAACCACTGCGCCACCGCCGGGGCCGCGTTCACGCAACCGTGGCTGACGTTGTCGCGGCCCTGATCGGCCACCGACCACGGCGCCGAATGCACGAACTCGCCCGACCACGAAATGCGGACGTCCCACAGCACGGTTTCGTAGTAGTAGTCGGGACTGCCCTTCGGGATACCGACAGTGGCGGAGTCCATGACGACGGTCGGCGACTTCTCGAGCACCACGTGAATGCCGGACGTCGTGGGGTACTTGTCGCGGCCGAGGCTGACCGCCGCCGACTTCACGACCTTGCCGTTGTCGGTGACCGTCATCATGTGGGTCTTCGCATCGACGGTGGTGATGTGCGAGTCGCCCACCTTGAAATGCACCAGGTGGTCGGTGTCGCCCCAAACGCCTTTGCCAGCATTGACGCCGGCGATGTCGGCGTGCACGGTGACCTGCTCGCCAGCCGGCCAGTAATCCTTGGGCCGGTAGTGGATCTCGGTGCTGCTGTACCAGTGCCACGCGCCTTCGATCGGGATCGACTCCTCGATCGAAAGCCGCTTCTCGACCGCCACCCGATCGGTGACCGGCGCCGTGAAGTAGATGACGATCGGCATGCCGACACCGACGGTCTCGTTCTCGAGCGGGGCGATCTTGGTGCCGAGAATCTTCGTCGGAGTGACGGTGGTGAAGGTGGTCGTGACGGTCGTCGGCTTGCCCGACGAGTTCACCGCAGTCGCCTTGACCGTGTAGGTGGCCGCAGCAGCCAGCGCGCCCGCGCTCGACCAACTCGCCCCGGATGCCGCCATCGCACCGGGCAACGCGTCACCCTTCGCATCGGCGACGCTCACGGCCGTGAGCGTGCCGCCGGTTGCGGTAATCGTGACCGGCGCGTCGAGGTCGACCTGGGTGGCTGAATCGGCCGGGACGACGTCGACTGCGGCCCGCGGCGCCGCCGGGCTCGAAGGGGCGGACGACGAGGGCGGCGCGCTACGGTGCGCCGTGGATGTGTCGCTTTGGCAGGCAGCCAGCCCGCCGGCAACAACGAGGGCCGCAGCTAACGCCGCGATGGTGGAGGCGGCGCCCCGACGTCGTCCGTACACCTTGCCGCACCCACTTCTGCTATTTGCCGCTTATCCCGCGTCACTACAGTCTGGCGTCCCGCGTGTCCAGTGTGCGACAACGAGACTGACAAATCGGCGATTTGCCGCAGTTGATCAGACCGTGGCGCGCCACTGACACCAAGCCGTGGCGCGCCACTGACACCTAACAAGACGTTGCCCGACACCAGATGGTTGCCTGGTAGGCGCCCGATGATTGGCCCGTGGTGACCTGGCGGTTGCGTACGACGAAGCGTGGGCACCAGAGGACTGCTACGCGCGGGCTGGCGATGCAGCTTGCCGCGACGACACGATTGAATGGCGACATGGCAACCGACAGCGCAAACCCGACGAGTGGTCCGACGGCCGATGCAACTCTTGGCCCGGCGTCGGCACAGCCAGCGCAGGTCTGGCCCGGAGGGCCGTACCCGCTGGGCGCCACCTACGACGGCGCCGGCACCAACTTTGCGATCTTCTCCGAGGCCGCCGACTCAGTCGAACTGTGCCTGCTCGACGACGACGGCCACGAGACCCGCGTCGTGCTACCTGAGTACGACGCCTTCGTCTGGCACGGCTACCTTCCCGGGGTCGGGCCCGGCCAGCGATACGGCTACCGGGTACACGGGTTGTACGACCCGTCGCAGGGCCACCGTTGCAACCCGAACAAATTGCTGCTCGACCCCTACGCCAAGGCCATCGAGGGTGCGATCGATTGGGACGAGTCGCTTTTCGGCTACCGGTTCGACGCACCCGACCAACGCAACGACGCCGACTCGGCCACGCACATGATGACCTCCGTGGTCATCAATCCGTACTTCGACTGGCGCAACGACCACCCGCTGCGCGTCCCGTATCACGAGTCACTGATCTACGAGACGCACGTCAAGGGCATGACGATTCGCCATCCCGACATTCCCGAGAAGGTGCGCGGTACCTACGCCGGGCTCTCGCATCCGGTGATGATCGACTACCTGGTGTCGCTTGGCATTACGGCCGTCGAACTGATGCCGGTGCACCAGTTCATCACCGACAGCGGTCTGCACGACAAAGGGCTCCGCAACTACTGGGGTTACAACACCATCGGATTTCTGGCACCGCACAACGGCTACTCGGCTTCAGGTGACCGCGGTGAGCAGGTTCAGGAATTCAAGGCGATGGTGCGCGCACTGCACGAAGCGGGCATCGAAGTGATTCTCGACGTCGTCTACAACCACACTGCTGAAGGCAATCACCTCGGGCCAACGCTGTCGATGCGCGGGCTCGACAACGCGGCCTACTACCGGCTCGTCGACGGCAACCCGGCGATGTACATGGATTACACCGGCACCGGCAACAGCTTGAACGCGCGCAATCCACACGCGTTGCAACTCATCATGGATTCGCTGCGTTACTGGATCCTCGAAATGCACGTCGACGGATTCCGGTTCGATCTCGCGTCCGTGCTCGCGCGCGAGCTGCACGACGTCGACCGGCTGTCGGCGTTCTTCGACCTGGTTCAACAAGACCCGGTGGTCAGCCAGGTGAAACTGATCGCCGAGCCGTGGGACGTCGGTGAAGGCGGTTACCAGGTAGGCAACTTCCCGCCGCTGTGGAGCGAGTGGAACGGCCAGTACCGCGACACCGTTCGCGACTTCTGGCGCGGAGAACCAGCGACTCTCGGCGAGTTCGCCTCGCGCCTCACCGGTTCGAGCGACCTGTACGCCCACTCCGGACGCCGTCCGATGGCGTCGATCAACTTCGTCACGGCGCACGACGGGTTCACGCTCCAAGACCTCGTTTCGTACAACGACAAGCACAACGAGGCCAACGGCGAGAACAACAACGACGGAACCAGTGACAACCGATCATGGAACTGCGGCGATGAGGGCGCCACCGACGACGTCGAGATCGTGTCACTGCGGGAGAAGCAGAAACGCAACTTCCTGGCAACGCTGTTGGTTTCACAGGGGGTGCCAATGCTGCTTTACGGCGACGAGTTCGGCCGCACTCAGGACGGCAACAACAACGCCTACTGCCAGGACAACGAGATCTCGTGGGTCGACTGGTCATTCAGTGTGCAGCACGACGTCCAACTCAATTTCACCCGGCAGCTCAGCCAATTGCGAAAGAAGCATCCGGTGCTCCGTCGTCGCCGGTTCTTCGACGGCAAGCCGGTGCACGTCGCGGGCGAGGCGCTGCGCGACATCGCGTGGTTCACCCCCGCGGGCACCGAAATGAACGAACAGGACTGGGAAACCGGTTACGCGAAATCCGTGGCGGTATTCCTCAATGGCGAGGCGATCGGGTATCCAGACCAGCGTGGGCAAGACGTGATCGACGACTCGTTTTTACTGCTGTTCAATGCGGCAGAAAACACCATCGAATTCACGATGCCCGATGCCGACTACGGCGAGCGCTGGGAAATCGTCATCGACACCTCCAGCCCGCTAGAGGTCGAACGCGCGTCGCTGAAGGCAAGTACCTCAATCGATGTTGAGCCTCGCGCACTCATGGTGCTGCGCCGTGCCATCTAGGGTCGGTGCCGCGGCTAAGCCTGCCCGGTTCGCCGCGGCAGTCGGTCAGCAACCGCGTTCGACGTACCGAATGCAATTGGGTCCGCGCTTGAAGTTCGCTGATGCAGCGAGCTTGGCCGACTACCTGGCCGACCTCGGTATCACCCACGCCTATCTGTCGCCGGTACTGTCGGCAGGCGCCGGCTCCACCCACGGCTACGACGTCGTCGATCCGGCCGCGATCAATCCCGAACTCGGCGGCCCGCGCGGTTTCGCCACGCTGGTCAAGGCTTTCCGGGCCCACGGCCTCGGGGTCGTGCTCGACATCGTGCCGAACCACCTGGCCGTCCCGGTGCCCGAGACGCTGAACCACGCGTTGTTTGAAGTGCTGAGAGACGGCAAGAAATCGAACTATGCACGCTGGTTCGACATCGATTGGGCGGCCGCCGACGATCGCATCGTGCTGCCGGTGCTCGACGGCTCGCTGAAGGACAACCTCGAGAAGTTCTCGCTGTCGAAACACCGCGGCCACCAGGCCACCCTTCATTACTTCGATCATGTTTTTCCGCTCGCCGAAGGCACTGCCAACCTGCCGCTTGAAGAGGCGCTCGAACACCAGCACTACCGCCTGGTGGATTGGCGCGCCGCAGCAACAGAGCTGAATTACCGCCGCTTCATGGACATCACCACGCTCATCGGCGTGCGGGTCGAAGACGCCGAAGTCTTCGCCGCAACGCACGCCACGGTCGTCGACCTGGTTGCCCGCGGCGAGGTCAACGGTTTACGCATTGACCACCCCGACGGGCTCGCCGATCCAGGCGGCTACCTCGACAACCTCGCGAAAGCTACCGGCTCGGCATGGACCGTGGTCGAGAAGATTCTCTCCACTGGAGAGCCACTACCGCCAGACTGGAAGGCGGCCGGCACCACCGGCTACGAGACGCTCACAGCAATCAACACTTTGTTGGTCGACCCTGACGGCGAGGCACCGTTGAGTCGCACCTACACCGAACTCACCGGTGAATCAGCGGATTTCGCTTCGGTGGAGCAGGATTCGAAGCGCTACGTCGCCCGGCACGCATTGCCTGCAGAACTCAACCGGCTGGCGGCACTGTTCGACGTCGAGGCTGAATCAGCGTCGCAGCCGGAAGACATCTGTGAGGCCATCGTCGAGGTGCTTTCGCGGCTCAGCGTGTATCGACCGTTTGCGAGTTCTGCGCACACCGTCGAAGCATTGACCCACGCATGCACGCACGCGGCGACACAGCGGCCCGATCTGGCTCAGCACATCGATTCAGTGTGTGCGCGCGCGTTCGGCGGCAGCGAGTTCGCCACCCGGTTCGCCCAGACCGCCGCAGTGGTCTACGCAAAGGGCGTCGAAGACACCGCGTTCTATCGCTACGGCCGGCTGCTCTCACTCAACGAAGTGGGCGGCGACCCGAGCCGGTTCGGCATCGGCGCCCGCGACTTTCACGCCTTCGCCCAAAACCTTCAGGCCAACCACCCGGCCGCCATGACGACGTTGTCTACTCACGACACCAAGCGTGGCGAAGACGTGCGGGCCAGAATTGCCGTGCTCTCAGAAGTTCCTGAGCAATGGCACACCGCAGTTGCACGTTGGATGGCCGCCGGCGAACACCTCGGTTGCCCCGATCGCCGCACGAGTTACTTCTTCTGGCAGACGATGGTCGGAGCGTGGCCGCTCGATACCGCACGCGCCGGCCGCTACATGGAGAAGGCGACCCGCGAAGCGAAACTTGCAACGTCATGGCTGGCTCCGAACCAGACCTATGACAAGGCCGTGCAGCGATTCGTGCAGAGGGTGTTCGACGACGACGGCCTGCTTGCCGATATCGGCATGTTCGTCGCCTCGATCGAACCGTTCGCAGCCGCGAATTCCCTTGCTCAGAAGCTTATACAACTCACGATGCCCGGCGTTCCCGACACCTACCAAGGTGCCGAACTGGCGACATTCGCGCTCGTCGACCCCGACAATCGGGGGCCGGTCGACTACGGCGTGCGCCGCGAAGCGTTGCAGTCGCTGCTCGACGACAAGCTTCGGGTTACCGCCACCGCGTTGCGGCTGCGGCGCGACCACGCCGATTGGTTTAGCGACTACCAACCGATGTATGCAACAGGTGATGCTGCCGGCCATCTCGTTGCGTTTGGCCGGTCACCCTCGCTGATCGCGCTGGCCACCCGGTTGTCTGCCCGGTTACGACATGACGGCGGATGGCGCGGCACTTCGATCACCCTCCCCGCAGGTACCTGGGTCGACGCACTGAGCGGCCGTGAATTCGCCGGCGCCGAGCACCCGGTAGCCGAGTTGCTCCACGGCGGCCCCGTGGCGCTGCTGGTGCCCGGCGTCATTGTCACACCCTGAGATTTGAAGCACGATCGAGAACGGCAACCACAACACACGACGACAACTTGGAGTGCAGTGCACATCAGCGGGATCGGCTCGGCGATCGTCGCGGGCATCGTCATCGGGCTGCTAGGACGCTGGCTCGCGCCACGCCGTCGTCCGCTCGGCTGCCTGCTCACCTTGTGCATCGGCATCGTGGGTGCGGCGCTCGGAACTGCAGCAGGAGTAGCGATCCATACCGGATTCTGGCTCACGTTCCTGCTACAGGTCGTGATCGCCGCATTGCTCGTGAGTCTCTTCAGCGCCGGAGCACCTCGACGGTGACAATGGGCACGCGTGTCTGGGCGCCGCGAGCCAGCCGGGTCGACGCTGTCATCGGCAATGCCCGCGTGCCCATGAAGACCGTCGGCGGCGGATGGTGGCACGTCGACCTCGACGCCGCACCCGGCACCGATTACAGCTTCTCGCTGGACGGCGGAAATCCGCTGCCCGATCCACGGTCGGCGTGGCAACCGGCCGGGGTGCACGGGTCGAGCCGGCTTGTCGACCACGACGGCTTCGCGTGGCAAACAGCCTGGCACGGCAAGGAGATTCTCGGCGCGGTTGGCTACGAGCTGCACACCGGAACGTTCACGCCCGAAGGAACATTAGACGCCGCAATCGACAAACTCGATCTGCTGCGCGAGCTTGGGATCGACTTCATCGAATTGATGCCAGTGGCGGCCTTCCCCGGCAACAACGGTTGGGGTTACGACGGCGTGTTTCCTTACGCCGTACAAGAATCGTTCGGGGGGCCCGACGCATTGAAACGATTCGTCGACGCCTGTCACTGGCAGGGCATCGCCGTCGTCCTCGATGCCGTCTACAACCATCTCGGGCCTGACGGCAATGTCTTGCCCGCGTACGGCCCGTACTTCACCGACAGCTACGCCACTCCGTGGGGAAGCGCGGTCAACTATTCAGGGCCCGACTCCGATGACGTGCGGCGATTCTTCATCGAGAACGCGCTGATGTGGCTGCGCGATTACCGCTTCGACGGGCTGCGGCTCGACGCCGTGCACGCGATCATCGACGTCTCGGCCACCCACCTGCTCGAAGAGCTCGCGACCGAGGTGGTCGGATTGAGCCACGAGATCGGCCGCCCGCTCACGATCATCGCCGAATCAGACCTCAACGATCCGCGCATCGTGACCACGCGCGACGCCGGCGGTTACGGTATCGACGCACAGTGGAGTGACGATTTCCACCACGCGCTGCACGCCGTGCTCACCGGCGAAACCTTCGGCTACTACGAGGATTACGGCTCGCTCGCCGATCTCGCGACTACGCTCAGCCGCGGCTTCTTGTTCGTCGGGCAACACTCGCAACACCGACGTCGCAAGCACGGTCGACCGCTGCCTTCGAGCGTGGCGCCGCAGCAGCTGTTCGGTTACTCCCAAAACCACGACCAGGTGGGCAACCGGGCCCGCGGCGAACGGCTCTGCCATCTCGTCTCCCCCGGCCTCGCCAAAGTGGCCGCGGCGCTCGTGTTGACGAGCCCGTTCACACCGATGCTGTTCATGGGCGAAGAATGGGGCGCCTCGACGCCCTGGCAATACTTCACCGAACACCAAGATGCGCAGCTGGCCGAATCCGTGCGTCACGGCAGGCGCAACGAGTTCAAATCGTTCGGCTGGCAACCCGACGAAGTTCCCGACCCGCAAGACCCGTCGACGTCGAAACGATCGTTGCTCAACTGGTCGGAGCGCGATGGCTCACCGCACAGCGAAATGCTGCGGTGGTACCGCGATCTCATTGCGCTGCGCCGGAGTTCGAGCGACCTGCGCGAAGGCGGCTTCACCGAGGTGGCGGTCGACGTCGACGAGCAATCGCGCGTGATTCGCATAAACCGCGGTTCGACGACCGTCATCTGCAACCTGTCGCCCGAGCCGCGCCAGCTGCACGTCGACGCATCAGCGATGCTGCTCACCTCATCGTCGTCCGCCCAGCTTTTCGACGACGCGGTGTCGCTGCCCGGCGAGTCGGTCGTGGTGCTCCACCGATGACCCAGAGCACCTGATTGACTACGACCATGCAGCGACTTCTGCCTGTGGCCGCAGGCGCAGACGAGGTTGATCTCGTCGAGGCATACGCCTATCCGGGCCGTGCCGCCGGAGTTCCGTGGCTGCGGGCGAACATGATTGCGAGTGCCGACGGCGCCGCGACCAAGGACGGGCGGGCCGGTGGGCTCGGCAACCCCAATGATCAAAAGCTTTTGGGCCTGCTTCGCGCGCTCTCCGACGTCGTCATTGCGGGTGCCGGCACGGTGAGCGTCGAAGGGTACGGGCCGGCCCGCGTACGCGCCGAATACCAATCGGTGCGTGCCGCTGCCGGCCAACCGCCGGCGCCGGTAATGGCGGTTGTGTCAAACCGACTGCACCTCGATTTCACAGCGCGTTTCTTCACCGACGAGCAACGACGCCCGATCGTCATCACCTGCGAAGCGGCGCCGCCCGATCGGCTGCGTGCAGCCCACGGTGTAGCCGACGTCATCGTGGCCGGCTCGCAGGCCGTCGATCCGCGACTCATGGTTCGTGCATTGGCCGAGCGCGGGCACGCCAGGCTGCTCTGCGAAGGCGGCCCAACTTTCCTCGGCGCCTGTGCAGAATCCGGGGCGCTCGACGAGTTGTGCCTCACAATTTCGGCACTGCTTATCGGCGGGCCGTCGCGTCGCATTCTCGACGGGCCTGTCATCGAGCCGCCGGCGCCGATGCTGCTCACCCAATTGCTCATGGATGACGATGACTTCCTCTATGCCCGTTACGAAATGCGGCGGTGACGCAATGAACCTTCCGGTGATGCCACCGGTGAAGCCGATGCTCGCAAAATCGCAGCAGGCGATCCCACCCGGCATGGTTTACGAACCGAAATGGGATGGCTTCAGGTGCATCGTCTTTCGCGACGGCGATGAGATCGAGCTGGGCAGTCGCAACGAAAAGCCGCTGACCCGCTACTTTCCCGAGGTGGTCGACGCGGTGCGCGACAACCTGCCCGAACGATGCGTCGTCGACGGCGAGATTGTCATTGTCAACGGCAATACGCTCGACTTCGAATCGCTGCTGCAACGGATTCACCCGGCGGCGTCGCGGGTGCGCAAGTTAGCGACTGAAACACCTGCCGCATTCGTGGCGTTCGACCTGCTGGCGATGGGCGACGAATCACTGATCGACACACCGTTTTCTCGCCGTCGCGAGATGCTCGCTTCGGCCTTGGCCAAGTCTGATTCTCGGGTGTTGCTCACACCGGCGACCGACTCGCTCGTGCTGGCGCAGCAATGGTTCGAGGTGTTCGAAGGCGCCGGCCTCGATGGCGTAGTCGCGAAGTCACCCGATCTGCCGTACCAGCCCGACCAACGTGTCATGGTGAAAATCAAGCACGAAAGAACTGCCGACTGCGTGGTAGCGGGCTTTCGGTGGCACCGCGCATCGGCATCCGGCACTGCCGTGGGCTCTTTGATGCTCGGTCTCTACAACGACGATGGCGTACTTCAACATGTCGGCGTCTGCGGCGCCTTTACCGCCGCCCGGCGCATCGAACTCATCAGCGAACTCGAGCCATACCGGATCAGTGAAACCGAGCATCCGTGGTCAAGCGGTGTCGCGGGCGACGCCGACCGTCGTCCAGGTGGTGTCACCCGCTGGAACGCAGGCAAGGACCTCACCTGGGTGCCGCTTCGGCCCGAACTGGTCTGCGAAGTCGCCTATGACCACATGGAAGGCGGGCGTTTCCGGCACACCACGCAATTTCGGCGCTGGCGACCCGATCGCACACCACCGTCGTGCACCTACGAACAACTCGACCGTCCGGTGAGTTTCCAGCTCGCCGACGTGCTGAAAGACACCTAAGCGGCCTGAACGAATCCGGCGTGACTTGCGCGGCGTTATCGGCTTGCCAGCCGCGTGACTGGAGCGCGCATTCGGGTGAATACGCGGTAGAAAAAGTATGCCGAATCGGGCGCAAACCTTCCTTACAAGACAACGCAATATCGCGTGGCGACATGGTGGGCGCCTTCGGCCACTGCTAGGCTCCCGCTTCACCGTGCCAAGTCGGCCGTTGTCAGCATTCGCATTGCGGGTGCAGAGGGGGTTGGGGCTCCACGATGAGAAAGACTCCGCTGATCGTGACCGGGGCACTTATTGCCGCCGCCACGTTGCTGCCCGTCGCGCAAGGAATTGCTGCCGACCTGAGCAGTCCGGTTACGCCGCCAACGACACCCGGCGCGCTACCGATCACGGCGTTCTCCGACATCGTCGCCGACTCGGCCCACCAGCATTTGTTCATCTCCAGCGGTTCGGGCAGCACCACCCTGCTCGTCACCGACGACGACGGCAATCAGGTGACCACGATCCCGACGGCCGGTGCCGCCGGAATGACGATGGCGAAAGGCTGGCTGCTTGTCGCCGAAAGCGATGGCAACGACATTGCAGTGGTCGACCCCTCTTCGCTGAGCGTCGTAGCGCGTTACCCGGTCGGCGCCGCCATTTGCCCGCAAAGCATTTCCGTCGTCGCCTCGCGCTACGTGGTGTTCGGCTACTCCTGTGACCGCCAATGGGGCGGCGTCGGCGTGATCGACGAGCAAGCGCTATCGGCGGGTCCGAAGTTCGTGTCGCCGTACAGCCAGTCCGGTTTGTCCTTCCTTGGTTACAACCCGATCGTCAAGGCGGTTCCTGGCACAACGCGAGTTATCGCGGCGTCGCGCGGACTCAGTCCCGCTAACTTCGCGCTCATCGATGTCGCAGGCACGCCAACCACGGTGAGGTCGGTCTCCGATCTGAGCAACGGGTGCGAAAACGTCGGCGACCTGGCGGTGAGCCCCGATGGCACCACCTTCGTTCCCGCCTGCGGTTTTCCCTACGACCACGACACATTCAGCACCGATGACCTCTCCCAGGTCGGCTCATTCCCCTCGAAGTACTATCCCGACGCCGCCGCGTTCTCGGCGAACGGCAAGTTATTCGCGGCTGGAACGAATATTTCCGGCCTCTACCTGTACTCGCTGACCGCGACCGGGCACAGTGCGGCCCACGCAATCAACGTCGGGCCGCAGAACTCGGTGGCCGCTAGGGGGCTCGCCTTTTCTTCCGACGCGAAAAAGCTCTTTGTCATCAGAGACACGTACGACATCGACGGCAACTACCGGTGGAACTACGATCTTGACGTAGTTCTAACCGAGTCGACCACGCCGAAGCTGGTGCTGCGCTCGGTTCGGTCGGCAGGCGTCGGCACGCCCGTTGTTGTCATTGGACAACTCACCTTCGCTGACGGCTCCGCGCAAGCTGGCATGTCGCTCACAGTGTCTCGCACCGTGAACGGCGTCACCACCAACCTGCCTGCGGTAACAACCAACTTCGCGAACAATCAATTCGAATTCATCGACACTCCGACGAGCGCAGGTCGCACCACGTATTCCGTGCATTACGCGGGCGACGCCATCGACACGCCGAAGACCGCTTCGGTTGTGGTCAACGTCGCCAAGGTGCAGCCGGTGATGTCGGTGACGTCTAGCGTCACGAACGGAATCGCACACGTGACGGCGACCCTTGTCGGTGGCTCAACGAACCGTACGGTCACGATCACCGCTACGCCGAGCAAGGGCACACCGGTCGTGATCGCGAGTGGCCCGGTCGACAGTCTCGGCCAGCTCACCGCGACGTACTCGCAACACACGACAACCAAGTTCACGGCGAGTTATACCGGCGATGATCGATACCTCGCCGGTTCGGCGCACTTCACCGCCTCGGCCAAGCCATCCCTGCCGCCGCTATCGCCTGATCCGGCTCGCACCGCAACAATCGCCATCGAGAACACGACGCCGTACGCCGCAACCGTGCACTTCACCGACGCGAACTTCGACCGATACTTCGATGTCAAAGGACACGGCGTCGACAGTCCGTTCGCTTACCCGACCTGCGACCCGGCGACTAGCTGTGAGGACTGGATCGGCGTGTCAGCGCCGGGGACCGAATACCTCATTCTCGGCGACGCCGGCAATTTGTTCAGCCCCGGACACTCATACCTCGTGCAGGTCGCGTACGAGCCGACGCTCGCCCCCGAACCCTACGGTCCACTGCTCGTGGTCCACGTCATCGACGTCAGCTGACATCGGTCCGGCGCCGAATGGGTGGCCGCATGCCTAGAATGCGCTCAGTCGAGCGAGGGGCCACACGATGCCGTTGACACCGGACGACGTCCGAGCTGCAGCCGAGCCGCGGCCTGCCCAGGGCTGGGTGGTGGTCGGGCTCGACAACGGAGGAACGTGCAACAACGCCACCGTGCTTACCGGGTCGGGCGATTTCCTGGTGAGCCAGCTCGTCGAGAACCCGAGCCGGGTCAAGGAAGGCCCGGAGGTCGCCGTAGCCAGCCTGGCCGAGAGCTTCGAACGGATCCTCGACCTCACCGGCATCCCCCGGGCCGAAGTGCGGGCGATCGGGCTCGACACGCCTGGCCCGGCCAGCGCCGACGGTGTGATCTCGTCGAAAGGCGCCACCAACTTCTCGCAGTCGGCATGGCGCGGCTTCGACTTTCGGAGCGCGCTCGAAAGACGCATTGGCGTGCCGGTTGTTTACAACAATGACGGCAACGCGGCCGCGCTCTACGCCCACTACGCCTTCTTCAGCACCGATGCCGCGCACCGCTCGTCGGTGTCAGCTGTTGTAGGTACCGGCCTCGGCGGCGGCATCGTCGAGTCGGGTCGGGTGGTGCGCGGTGCCGCCGGTATGGCGGGTGAACTCGGCCACGTGCACATTCCGATGGAGGGCCTGCTCGCCGAAGGGCAGCCGATGCCGGCCTGCAATTGCGGATTTTTCGGTGACGCCGAGAGTGTCGCGTCGCTGACCGGGATCGAGAAGAACCTGCTCCCCTACTGGCTCACCCGATTCCCAGCACACGAGCTGGCGGCGCTCGATTCGCATACTGCCGCGAAAAGGGTTCGCTCGCTCGGTGAGGAGGGCGACCCCCTGGCGATGGAGATCTTCGAACAGCAAGCCATGGCCCTCGGGCGGCTGTTCACCATTGCCAGCAACTTCACCGATCCCGATGCCTACTTCGTCGGCGGCGGTGTCATCGAGGCCGCGCCGTCGTTTCGCGAGTGGTTCTTGTCGCGGGTGCGCACGCATACCGCGCTCCGCGCCGAGCAGCTCGATGTGGCGCAGTTCGCCGTCGTGCCTGATCTCGACATGGCTGGTGCGCGTGGTGCCGCCATCGCCGCCCGCACGATCGTGCTCGGCGACTAACAAGGCGCCGTCTACCCGCTTTTCGTCGACGTCGTCCATTGGCAGGCTGCACAGATGCACCCGCGCACGCACATCGTGCCAAAACGTAGTGCCCGCGAGGTCGCGGCGTGCGATCGACAGCGTGTCGTTGAACTGCCCAGCGAGCGTCGGGTTCAGCAGGTGACGGAACCGCTGCGGATCGAGTGGCACCAACTGTTCTTCCTTCACGTGTTTCTCCTCGGTTCGGCTCGGAATCCGGTCGAGCAACGGCCGGTTCAACATCTCGTGAGGTTGCCGTCGAGCAACGCCTGCCCGAGTGCCAGCCACGCGTCGCCGTAATACGTGGGAGCATTCGCTGCCTGCTTCTTCGCGCGTTCAACCAACGAAGCAAACGCGCTTGGGTCGTTTGCCGCCGACGCCGCAGCGGCGCCTGCGAGCATCGACAAGGCGTTCTGGCTGTGGTTGACGACATCGCCCTGGATCGTGAGTGCAATAGCGTTGCTTCTGTTGGCGTGCGAGAGTACGTTGCGCCACCACGACGCTGCCAGATCGCGCGCGTTCGCTGCGCAACTGGTGGCGAACCACACCGGAATTCGTTGCGCATCAAGGCCATATTGGGTGCCAGGCGATCCGCCCGGCGCTGCCGTCGCAATAAACTGCCCGCCCTGCAACGCGGCCCAATCGGGCGGCAGTAACTGACCCTGGTTCGTGATTTCGTCGACCAGTTCGACGGCTTTCTTCGCGGCCATTGCCCAATCGCCATTTCCGGTAAGCGCGGCGAGTTCATTGTCGACACCAGGCATCCAGTACGACGGGTTGACGACAACGGGCTGCGTGATCGCCCATGGCCCCGCCGCGATGACAGGAGCACCGCTCACTTGCACACTTTCGTGGGCGAGCACACCGTCAGCAATGCGGCGACCATCAGCGTGTAGCGTGTCGGCATCCGGACCGGCGTAGCGCAACAAGGCATAGGCAGCAAGCGTGTCGGCGTCCGACGCCGACTCCTTGTCGAGTACGTCACCGTTAGAATCGGCGTGCCACGAAAGCAAACCATCGGTTCGCTGCAGGTGTTTCGCCGTCCACGACCAGATCGTTCTGGTCGTATCCGCAGAACCCGCCAGTTCGGAGATCAGCAATCCATACGCTTGTCCTTCGCTGACGACATCGCCGCCCTGATCGTGCCGAACCACCCGGCCATCGTTTGCCACGTAGCGCTTCAAGAAAATGCGCGCTGCCGCCAAGACGTCGGTTGAGACGGGCCCGGACGACGGAGTGGCCGGGCTCGATATCGGGCTGGACAGCGGGGCAACCGATGACCGACCGGGCATCGCAGAATCGGCTACCGCTGACGAGGCGGCGCGCCCTGGTGCGGCCGGTTTGCTCGATGGACCACAACCGGCGAGGGTCACAGTGAGCACGGCGGCTGCGGCTCCGGCGACGGCGAACCGTGATTTCGCTGGCATGGCAATCGCTTATGGTGACGCGGCCGCAGTCGGGTTCGGGGTGGGTGTCGCGGTGGCCGTCGGCGTCGGTGTCGCGGTCGCCGACGGCGTCGACGTCGGCCGCGGTGACGTCGTGCTGCTCGACGACGTTGTAGGGCCAGGCGACACGGGCACACCAGACGACGCTGCCGGGGTAGTCGACTGGGTCCCAGACCGATTCGGAACGGGCGAACTGGCCGGGCTGGATGCCGGTGCCGTCTTCGGCGCGTCCTGGCCGCGCGCGGGTGCCACGAGCGGCGGGCTCAACACGGTGGGGCCGCCACCGGCGCCCAAGAGTGCAACAGCCGCCACGGCAGCCGCGCCGGCGGCGGCGAGACCGCCGGTAGCGATGCTGAGCTTGCGCGCCGCCGCCATGCGGGCGTATTCGCTGCGCCGCCGCTCGCGCAAATCCGGAGGGAGCGCCGCGCGCTGCGCCGCCAGGCTGTTGAACGGTGTGGCGAGAAACGCAAATGTGGGCCAGGCGAGCAATACCGCCACGAGCACCCCACCGAGCCCTGCGTTTCGGGTAAGTGCCAACGCGATGCCGGCAATCCCCAGCAAACCAAGGGAAGTCTCGGCCGGGTTGCCGCGCATGGCGTCCCACCAACGGGCATCTTCTGCGGTCTTCGGCGTGCGTACGAAGACCGCCTCCTTCGCAAACAGCGCCTGCACCGACGCGCGCGCCACTATCAGCGACGTGCACTGCCAGATCATGAACGCCCCGAGCGCGTCGCGCCATGACGCGCCGGTTCCGCGCCGCAGCAACGCGATCGCCCGTACGAGTCCGAGTAACACCAGCACCGGGATCGCGGCAAGCAAGAACCCGGTGAGCTTGCGGAACAGCAGCCCGCCGCCGAAGCCGATGTTGGCTGCGCCGACGAGCAAGAAGCCGAAGAACATCAAGCCGAGCAGGTCGCCGTACCACTGCACCGCACCCGACAGGTACGCCCAACGCTGCCCGGGCAGCATCGGGTTCGATTCACTCACGCGCCCCGGCATCATCCATCGCCAATGCCGCCGTAACATCTGGATCCCGCCGAAACACCAGCGAAAACGCTGCGCCTTAAGCGATTCGAACGTCAGTGGCATCACGCCACGACCGAACGACTGGTCGACGTGGAGCCCCGACCAACCATTGTGGATAAGCCGCAGTGACAACTCGGCGTCCTCGGTGATGCACCATTCGTCCCAGCCGCCGGCTTGCTCCAGTGCATCGCGCCGGATGAGGCCCATCGTGCCGGCGAATATCGCGCCGTCGCGTTCGTTGCGAGACGGCTGCGATACGGCGAAGAAATACAGGTAGGAGTAGTAGAGCCGACGATAAAACGGCGCGCCCTGCCAATCTCGATAATCCTGCGGTGCCTGGATGAAACCCACCTCGGGGTCATCGAACAGCGGCGTGCAGCGGCGCAGGAATTGCGGGTCGAGCTGGTAGTCGGAGTCGATGACGCCGACGAGTTCGGTGCGCGGATCCATCACGTTACGCAGGGCGTAGTTCAGCGCACCCGACTTGTAGCCGGGCCAGTCGTGCAGGTGCACGAATTTCACGCCGTTGTCGTTGCACCACCGCTCGACCGGCCGCCACAGTGATTCGTCTTCGGTGTTGTCATCGATGGCAATGATTTCGTAGTTCGGATAGTCAAGCGCCTTGAGCGATGCCAGCGTGGCGATCACCATGTCGGACGGCTCGTAATGCGCCGGCACGTGCAAGCTCACGAACGGCATCGGCCGATCGGCGTGTGCCGTAACCAAATTGCCGCGAACCCGCCGGCGCCAGTGCTCACGACCGATCGCATCGCACAGTTCCCAAAGGTAGGCACAACCGAGAACGGCGGCGAAAACCTCGAGCAGCCACAAAATCACGCCGCCTGCCGTGCCCGCCGGCCCGAGATGCGTCGTGAACGTCCACTCGATCATGAACGCGAGGTAGCTCGCGAACAGGAAGGTCGTGCTCGCCCAGCACACATGCGCCCGGGCGCTCCAGCTCCTGGTAACGGGAAGCCACACCAGACTGACGGCGATCAAGCTCCCGACTGCCACGCCGATATGGCCGCGCGTCACACCGATAGCTGCAAGGCACCCCGCCACGATCGCGGCCAGAATTGCCGTGCAGACAAGAGCGAACATCGTTCGACGTACGAATGGCCAGGTGCCCGCCACGCCGCCGAGTTTCGGTGCCGGCAAGAACAACGCGATCGTCGCAATCGGTGCGGCGAACAACCCGGCCAGCAACAGGGCGGCAAGCACAGTGCGCTCCCTTGGCTCGGGTTCAACTCTCGGACGACAGTGCGGGACGGCGGTGCCGAAATGGCGGTGCCGTGTCCTTCTCGGGATTCGGGTTACCCGGCTTCACGACAGGCACGCACCAAAGCCGCGTCGGGCCCGCGGCCACGGGGCAGTATGGCGCAGCGCTAGCGCACGCATAGCCGGGCTTTAGGATCGGGCGATCGTCAACAAAGGGTCAGTTCGAGGGGTTCTTACGGGCGCGACTGGGCTGAACCCGCGCCGGCTCGCCTTCCATCTTCGGGAAGTTCGGCGGGTACGGCGCATCGCCTAAACCCCGATCACGTTCGTCGCGATCGGCCATTTCAATGAGCGGCGTGAGATCGTGCGCGATGTCGTTGATGTGTTCGTGCACGTCACCGCGTTCGGCGAACCGCGACGGCACTGTGGCAATCGTGAAGTCGCGAGGGTCTACGTCGTCCAACTCTTGCCAGGTGACGGGGGTGGAGACGGTGGCGTCAGGGAAGGCCCGCACGCTGTAAGCCGCGGCGATCGTGCGATCGCGCGCATTTTGGTTGTAGTCAAGGAAAACTTTCGATCCACGTTCTTCTTTCCACCACTTCGTGGTGGCG
>Ga0070658_10000320_pt1 | contig 41089 bp, 32 predicted proteins | sample KBSC13metaG_FD_64664 | JGI IMG/M metagenome (GOLD analysis project Ga0070658, IMG submission 64664) | Corn rhizosphere microbial communities from Kellogg Biological Station, Michigan, USA - KBS C1-3 metaG | ecosystem: Host-associated > Plants > Roots > Rhizosphere > Soil ... | reverse complement strand
CGTCCGTGTCTTTCTTGTTCGGGTCGGTGCCCAGACGCGCCTCCACGAGGTCGGTCAATCCATCGCCATCGCTATCTTTGCGGAGGGTGGGATCGTCCGGGAAGATTTTGATCCAGTCTCGAATGAGCAGCGTGTCCACGGGAACGCCGCGCAATGTTTGCGGAGCCTTATGTCCGAAGGTCGCGCCTGTCCAGAGGCCGGTAAACAGAGGTCGTTTCCACGTCGAACCCACCTTCTCGACCACGAACAGGTCGCTGTAGTTCCCGAGAACGCCGCTGTGAAATAGCATCCAGGTGCGTCCGCGGGCATCGTTCCGGACATCCTCGATGGCGCGCTTGTTGAGATGACCTGGATCGATCTGATCGAACCAGGGCTTGCGCGGCTCTTTTTTGTGTCGAGCGGTGCGAACGGCCTCGATGCCCTCCTGTCCGCCTGTGTCCGCCAGATGTAGGAAAGCCTCGTGACGCCATGCCGGAGCGGCTTTCGGATCGCGCAGGGCCTCCAGCATAAAGGCGACGGCCTCGGGATGCGAAGAGTGAGAGACCGCCGTGAGCGCCGCCGATTTCTGCCGATTCTCCGTCGGCAGACGCCTCAGGTTTTTGACGAGGATCGGAATGTAGCCTGCCGGGTCTCCTTTCGCCATAAGCAGCCGCTCCAGCGTATCTCGATACTCGTTTTTCTCCCCCAGGTTCGACCAGGCGCTCACAATGGCTTCGGTATCCTCCTTGCGGCAGGTGGCCAGGAGACGAGCCGGGACATCCATGAGCAGCCTGTAGAGCGCCATGCCGTCCGCCTCCACCTTATCGCCGCTGCTTGCCTTCGCCCACTCCACGTAGCGCGCCAGCAGAAGTGGAAACGCGTAGGGGACCAGATGATCCAACTGCTTGCGCTCCGTGTCGTCGAGGATCTCGTATTGCGAGGCCAGACGCTGCGCCAGAGCCTGCTTCTCCGGTTCGGAAGTGGGCAGGGGCGACAGCATGCCCTGGGAATATCCTAAGATCCGGGTGGTATCGGTCGTGACCACCGTTTCACGATCCGCATAGACCGCACTGCCGTCAAAAGGACGCGAACGATGCCAGTTCTCGTGGCCGTCTCTGGTGACGCTGACCACAGGGTCTCGATCCAGCCAGGCGCTCTCTCCATCGGAGATAGACAGATGCTCCTCCATATGTGAGTAAGAGGTGCCTGCATCGGCGAGAGGCAGATGCCAGAGGATGTTGCCGGTCGCCACATCGCGCCCTTCCAGATTATGCTCCCCGGCTCCGACCAGCACCTTGCCTACCAGGACGCCGTCATCGACACCCTCCTTCTTCTGCCAGACGAAGCCGCCGGCAGGCATCGCGATGCGCTGAAAGGTTTCGTTGTGCGTGATGACATCGTTCCCATAGACGATAGCAGGATAGAGCGCAGCATACTGCGTCTTATGGTGCCAGAGGATTGCGCCGTCCTTGCGAGAGACACCGAACTCTCCCGCCTCATCCAGACCGACGTAGATACCGGCGGGCGTCACCCTCATCTGTGCCATCACCCATCCTCGCGCTTTGGAGGGAGCGATCTGGCGTGACCATAGGACAGCGCCTGAGGTCGGGTGGTAGGCCCAGAGTTTACTGGAGTTGTCGAGAACGTAGATCCGTTCGGAGTCGGCGCACAGATACCCACCTTGAAGTGGCAAAGAGGCCAGCATCCGCGCCTTGCCCGAGGTGCAGTTGATCACCTGCAGCGTTGACTTTTTCTCTGTCTGTACAAGGGCATAGAGATTCGTCCCTTGCAGCGCGGCGGCAGGCGACGACATCTCTGCGAGGCATCTCCACTTGCGCTCTCCGGTAGCCAGGTCGATCGCTCCCAGACCCTCATGGCCTCGGTAGTAGACGACGCCCTCCCGCACCGCAATGACGACGACATTGTCTCCGGTCCTGACCGTCCATTTGCGCACAAACGGAGGCTCGGCCAATTTCTGCCCCATACCCCTGGGCATTAGACCGAGACAGAGCAAAACAGTCGCAATGAAAGTGGACGTTCGCATCGATTCTCCTCTGGACCTACTGGAATTTACGAGAAATGGTCGCTTTACCTGACGCTCTCGACAGGAATTACGGTCGTCTCGGCAGCGGCGGTCGGTTTGGGGCGACGGCCGATCTGCAAGGGGATCTCCTGATGGTCCTGCGGCGCGCCCCAGAACTGCTGCAGGGAGGGGCCGTTCTTGACTCGCCTATCTGTAAAGAAGAAGCTCCACCACTCGTGCGGCCAGACGCGGCGGCCCATCCGCATAAACCAGCGCATTCCGTGTCGGGCGGCGCGATCCGGCTGCAGGAACATCCGATACCAGATTTGAGGCCGCAGTTGCAGCGCGATCTCGATGAATTTCACCCAGAGGATAATCCGCCACGGAGGCATATAGCGTGTCGCCAACACCTGATGTTTGTAGTCCCAGCGTCGCAGATCGGGCTGGATGACGCGGCGCTCGGCGGCGAGACGATAGTAACCGGTCCAGCGATGCGGGGTGACATAGAGCGCCATGATCTGATCGGGGTCGTAGGAGAGCAGTTGGCGCAGGGAGCGGCGGAAGTCTTTGTCGGTGACCTCTTCGAAGTCGGCCACCCAGGTCGCGAGCGATAGAATGCCGTGCTGCCGCATGACGCGGATGGCCTCGCGGTCGGACTTGGTCGTGCCGCCTTTGCGGATCTTCTTGAGGGTCTCCTCGTCGGTATTCTCCATTCCCAGCAGGAAGCGCTCGATCCCGGCTTTGCGGTAGAGATGCAAAATGTCGGCATCGCGCACGATATCGTCGGCGCGGGTCGATCCGATGATGGTGATCTGAATGTTCTCCGCGATGATCGCCTCGCACAGTTCGATCCAGACGGCTCTGTTCACGGTCGGGTTTTCATCCGCAAGGTTGAAGAGTTCGACGCCATGAGTTCGATGGAGATAGGCGATCTCCTGGGCGAACTTCTTAGGATCGCGATGCCGCCAGCGCGCCCAGAAGCCCCGCTGCCCGCAGTAGTTGCAGAGGTGCGGACAGCCCCGCGAGAACTGCATAACCACGGCCCGCTTGCCGCCATAGTAGCTGTAGTGGGAGTGATCGATCAACTCCCAACCGACACGACAGGCATCCAGATCGTCGATCATCCGCGCCGGAGGCGTCTCTACGATCTTTCCCTCGCGGCGAAACGCGATGCCCTCGATGGCCGCGAGATCGTCACCGCTCTCCAGGGCGTTCATCAGCCTGGGCGCGGTCACCTCCCCCTCCCCGCGCACCACCACATCGATCTGAGGCTCCTCCGCCAGCACGTCCCGGAAATGATAGGTGGGGAATACGCCGCCATAGACGATCTTGACGCTCGGCAGCTCGGCGCGAATACGACGCGTCAGATCGACGACGATCGGGTGCGCCGACGTCGAGCCGGAGTGCCCCATCAACACCGCCTCCGGCTTGTGCGCCACAACCCTCCGCACGATCTCGTCGTGCGACACCGGCCCGATCTCCGCATCCAGCAGCGTGACATCGTGCCCCGCATCGATCATCGGCCCGCCAATCGAGAGCAGACCCAGCGGCGGCAACTGCTCTTTCGGCACACGGCTGCCGATCGCCAGATGCGGCGGATTGACAATAAGAATACGCATGTGAACCTCCCAAGCACAAAATGTTCTCGTCGTCCCGTGCCCCCTGAATGCGGGTGGCCCGGTGCGATGCGGAAGTTCCCAGAAACGCCTTCTCTCTCCTTCGTAAAACGCGCGTCCTTCGCTTCTGTCGCTTCCTAACCGTGTAGACGAGGTAAAGACCACTCCGGTTTCTATCGGCAGGAACTCCACGTGATAATCGGATCCGTCTCCGTCAAGCAGGAAACAGCGACTAGCCGACGAATATACCACACGGAAATAAGAGGGCGGAGAAAAAGAGATTGGAGGTCAGGAAGACAATGGCAAAACTCAAGGTGCTGGGGATGATGTGTGGGTTGGTTCTGTTGGCCGTTGCGATCCATGCGGCCCCCGGAGGGGATCGTGTGGAAGCCTATGGGAACACGCGGTTCAATACGCAGGGAATGGATTTCGCGGCAGGGGTGACGCATGAATCTTTGAAAGCTGCTCCGCTGCAGAAGGACACGCCTCCCGGTGATGAGTGGCCCGCCCACATCGAGTTCAAGTTCCCCCACTACTACGACGGCAAACTCGGCACGATGCTCAAACCGGGTTCCGGGGAGCCTCCACTGCTCGCGATCTATCCCACCGCCGACTTCGCCAAGCTCCAGTGGGATGGAGAGTTGAAGAGTCTGAAAGCGTTGTTAAAAAAGCGGGCCGGTGGGGGGAAAATTCTGGCAGCCGCCAAAGATCTGCCCTACCTGCCGATACCCGAGGCCGCGCAGATGATGCATGCCGATGCGATCTATCTCCCCTTTAAGAACGGAACCGGCATCCGCTACATCACCCACTATGCGCAGGACGTGGCGCCCTACACCGCGGACTGTTTCTTCTACACCTACCAGGGCCTGACCAACGACGGCAAGACCTACGTCTCCGCCACCTTTCCCCTCTACACTCCGTTGTATCCCAAAGAGACCCCGGCCAACTTCGACTACAAGAACTTCGAAAAACAGGAGGCCGCCTATCGCGCAGCCGGTATTCGGAAACTCAATGCAGCGGACCTCAACAAGGACTTCATGCCCTCAATCGCCCTCTTCGATCGCCTGATCGCCTCAATCCAAATCGCTCCGAGCGCAAAACCTGTGGGCAAACATCCCACAACAACATCCAAACGATAGAGGCCGTGGCCCCTGAAATTCAGGGTTTTCTGTAGACCCCTAAGAAACGTCGTCTAAAGTCGCGCCTGCTTCCGGGAGCTATCGGGTCAGCGAGACTGCCGCGATCAGAAGGTCGATGCCGCAGGTCTGTGTGGTAGCATTGTAGATCGGGGGTTGGTCGCCGCCATGCCAGTAGACGCTGATTTCGTTAGCGTCGTTGCGGGCGCCCTTCCAGACGGCGTCCGCGTTTTCACACACAAAACTCGTGAACTTCTTGCGCGGTACGGACGCCTGCGGGAGCGCCAGGGCGAGCTGCGCCAGGTACTTCACAAAGGTCCCTTTGAACTGCTGCTGATCGGAGTTGGGGACAGTGACAGGCTCCTTCAGGATGGAGACGCCATTTACGTTCGTCGTCAGTCGATCCAGGGCCGCAGAAGCGATTCGCGTCGCCTGATCCAGATACAATTTCTGCCGCGTAAACCGGTACAGTGCTGTCAGGCCGCCGAGCACGACGCCCTGGTTGTAGGTCCAGGTGGTCTGGTGATTGTTCCGGCAATGGTCCAGGCCGTCGTTGATCAGGCTCTCGGCATTGATCATCCCGGAGCGGTCGAACCAGTCCCACTCCTTATGCGCCCATGTCAGATATTCCGGCTGATGTGTAGCCTCATAGAGCGATGTGGCCAGCACAAGGAACAGTTCGTTGGTGATCGCGTTCTTGTAGGTTCTTGTCCTATTCCACCAGACGCCGCCGTTGCAGACGTCGTCCCAATAGTGGGTCATCGTCGTGAATATCTGTGTGGCCGCGGCGAGCGAGTCCTTGTTGCGCAGCAGGCGATACGCCTTTACGTGGGCTATCGCCGCCCAGGCCATGTCGTCTACGCCATCGTTGACAGCGCTGTCCAGCAACAGCTTATTGCCGGCAACGAAACGGATCGTATCGATGTACGCGCGGTCGCCGGTGATCCGCGTGTAGTCGAGGAGCGTGTCCAGCGTACAGTGCGCGTTCCACTCATTCTGCTCGCGGCCCCAACCGGGGATCGGCTGTGCATGATACCATTGCGTTTGAAGCGCCTCGACAAGGGCCTTGGACCGCCTTACATAGACGGACCGGTCCTGACTTTGTGCGCCGTCCGGCATCGAAAGGCCGTCTGCCGCAGTAGAGTTGTGCGCTATAACCGCGCCGACCGCCGCCGCCTTGAGCAATCCTCTGCGCGTCAAATCCGATGACATTCCCCCTCCTTCACGACAAATCATCTCCTCGTTCTGTACGCATTGCATCGATCTCCTCACCTGCATCCATCCCAGCGGTCGGGCGCACCGGATTTTCCAGACAGGTCTTCAGAAAGGCTTCTGCACGTGGATCACCGCTTGCATAGGCACCTGCGAACCGAACGCGGAACTCATCCTCAGTTCTCTCGTGCGATTGCGAGAACGTTTCGAAAGAGACAGCAGCCCGCTGAGCGATCCAGCGCGCCGCCAGATCTGCCACAGAAAGCCTGCGTACAGGCGCTATCTCTTCCAGTAGAGCAGAGAACTCCGGGGTGAACTGTTCGCGCAAGGAGATCTCGGAAGGTGGCGTGGCAGCAGAATCCGGCGATGCAGAAAGATCCTGAGCAGCCATCGCCATCAGGCGACGGCGTTCCTCAGCAGACAGAGGCTTGATATAACGTTCGGAGAGTTCTTCCAGACTCATGACGGTCATGTTATTCCTCCCGTGCCGTGTCTTGGTTCCCTATTGTATCAGAAAGGATCGGTCTATGCTACATTCCCCAGAACTTGCGGTCGAGGGAGCGATACTGGATGGCTTCGGCGACATGGGCGACCTGGATGTCGTCCACACCGCCGAGGTCGGCGATGGTGCGGGCGACTTTGAGCAGACGATCGTAGGCGCGGGCGGAGAGGCTGAGCTGCTGGATCGCGGCGCGCAGCAGCGCTTTGACAGGGTCGGAGGGCGCGCACCAGGCGCGGATTTCCTGCGGCCCCATCTGCGCGTTGCAGTAGATCGGGCGTCCGGACTTCGGCGCTCCGGCGGCGATCTGATCGGCGGGATGCGGAGGGGCATCGGGATCGGAGGGAGGATCGGCGACGGGCAGGGGGTGGGCAAAGCGTTCAGCCTGACGGGCGCGGGCACGGCAGACCCGCTCGCGGATGGCGGCGGAGGTCTCTCCGGACTGCGACTGCAGCAGCTCTTCCTCGGATAGACGCGGCACTTCGATATGCAGATCGATGCGGTCGAGAAGCGGCCCGGAGATGCGTTTCTGGTACTTCTGCACCTGCGTGTTGTTGCAACTGCACTGTCGATACACGTCCCCATAGTATCCGCACGGGCAGGGATTCATGGCGGCGACGAGGCAAAAATCGGCCGGGTAGATATAAGAGGCGGAGACGCGGGAGACGCTGACAACGCCATCTTCCAGAGGCTGGCGCAGCACCTCCAGAGCGTCGCGATTGAACTCGGGCAGTTCGTCGAGGAACAGCACGCCATGATGGGAGAGACTGACCTCACCGGGCCGTGGCACCGCCCCGCCTCCGACCAGAGCAGCGGTCGAGACGGTATGGTGAGGAGAACGGAACGGGCGGGCGCTGACCAGCGAGGTCTCCGCCGATAACATGCCTGCGACGGAGTACAGTTTCGTTGCATCGAGCGCTTCGTCCATGGACATCGGCGGCAGGATCGAGGGCAGACGGCGGGCCATCATGGTCTTGCCGCTGCCGGGGGGTCCGATCAGAATCACGTTGTGGCCACCGGCCGCTGCCACTTCCAGGGCACGCTTCACGGTAGAATGGCCTTTGACGTCCGCGAAATCGTGCTTATACTGCCAGGAATTGGCATTCAACAAGGAGAGATCATGGGGCAACGGATCCAGAGTCTCCGGCATCGCCAGTCCACGCGCCACCTCCGCAAGGGTTGCGACCGGAAAGACATCTATTCCTTCCACAACCGCGGCTTCGCGGGCGTTACCGGCGGGCAGATAGAGGCGCGTCTCGCGCCGTTCCCGCATGCCGATCGCGACCGGCAGCGCGCCGGTGACGGCGCGCACGCCGCCATCCAGCGACAACTCTCCGATCAGCAGCGTCCCGTCGAGATTCTCCCCGGAGAGCTGACCGGTCGCCACCAGCAGCCCCACCGCGATCGGCAGATCGAAGCTTGGACCGGCCTTGCGCACGTCGGCTGGAGCCAGGTTGATGGTCACTCGCTTATCGTACGGAAAAATAAACCCACTATTCTTGATCGCCGCGCGCACCCGCTCCCGGCTCTCGTTGACCGCCGCGTCCGGCAGGCCCACGATGGACATCATCGGCAGACCGTTGCTGACATCGACCTCGACCGTCACGAGATAGGCATCGATCCCCAATACAGCACTGGATAGAACGCGCGCCAGCATAGCAGTCCCCCTTGCAAGAAACGAAGTTTCGTATGAACTGCTCTATTATTCGACGGGCAGACAGGTGTTCTCCTGCCTACCCGTCAAAACTCTGCAATATTGATGTGCGAACTTCGTAGACTAAGATCCGCCGGCACAGTGAGCGCTCTGAGTTTGGCGGCAGATCAGGCCGCGAGTGAACGCCGACGCGCCTCTTTGATCTCTTCCCAGGGAGCTTCCCAGTGCACGATGCGAAAGCCTCGGCCTCTGCGACGCACACAGTATTCCGTAACGCCTTCCCACACGCCCCCCTCTTGCCACGACACAGAAAGTCGGGATCGGATCAACAGGATCTTGTGTCTCTGCTTCACCCAATGAAAGGCATGGACGGCGATGGTAACCGGGATAAAGTCCTGCTTGTTCGCAGATTCGATCTGAGACTCCCAGCGGCTTCCCGCCTCTGCCTGCTCCAGCAGTCGCTCTTTCCATTCCGTATCACGCGGAACGTTACTGACCAGATTGAAATTCCAGAGAGCCGCAAACTCGGCGAAATTGGCGTTTTGCCATGCGATTTCCGAACGACGGAGGAGCGCCTGCAAGGCGTGCCGCTCCTGCGCCGAGAGAGTCTCCCACACTTCCGGCATGTGGCTGGTGAGATCCCTTTCGACAATCGGCTTCCCAGGCGGCATCTCGAACGCATTTTCCGGCAGTTCCTCATTGTACCGATAGTCGCTGCAGACCTGCACAGAGACGGGGCGACCCGTCATGGGATCGGTCTCGCGGCACTCGCGCGCGATGATTCGATGTGTCGCCGGATCGGTCCAGATCGTATCGGCGACATGAAATTTCTCCTGCGTCGTTTCTCGATACCATCGAATCACCGACTGCCCCTCGCGTTCGACGACTTCCCGCTGCCAGTGGGCAAGCCTCTCTTTCTGCTCTGCGCTGCCCTCCTCTCCTGTCGGCGGAGGGAAGAGAACATTCTTCAGCAACTCCTCGACCGTAAGAACCTTTGGATTCGTAAAGAGTGTGCAGTTCTTCGCGTTTGAGGAGGTATAGAGTGTTCTGTCCGCCTCTCTTACGGTAAGGGCCCAGCTTTGCGGATATTCATTACGCCAGGCGAGCGCAGGTGGATCGGTACGGCACCAGAAGCGTGTAGGCAACTCTTCGTCTTCCTCTATCTCCTCGTCTTCCTCCGGTTCCTCATCCGAGAAGAGGAGGGTATGTTTGTCGAGCCACGATGCGCTCTGTATTGTCTGCATAGGGTAGTGCCTCCTTGTTCGCACAACACGTTATGGAGCGCATACGCAAGACTTGTGGAATATCAGCAATGCCCCGATCCCCATCCCCGTTCCACCTTAGCGGCGTAAAGAACGGTGGATCGGGACTGCATCTCCGGACTTGAAACGTCTGGCATACGTGCCGGTCATTTGCAGATACTGGTCCCCCATTTCGCTGGAGGGTTCGATCTCGGTGCCGTTGTGCCACTCATTGAAGGAGTTGATCAACACCCAATCCGGAGCATCCTTCAATGTCTGTTCCCAGAGGCTGCGATAACGCTGTCCATTCTGTCGGCCGACCAGGACCGCCACGTTTTGCCCGGCGCTCCTGTTAAATTTCTGGTCGTCATAACCGGGTCCGATCGTTTCCACGGTCGGATGGTGGAAACTATTGGACCCGGAGATCTGGTCCTGAAATGTCCGGTGCAGGCTCTGAGCGCTCTGATCCGGATAGAGCGCGTCCCTACGCGTGATGGGCCACAGCGTGTACGATGAGTCCCATACAGACGCGCCCGCCTGGGTTTCGTTCTCGGCTATCGCCAGCACGCCGTTGCGCTCTCGTCCGGACACGGCATTCAACGCACCCACCCACTGGTCGGGCGCAAGGCCCTGCGAGGTTTTCGAGTAGAGAAACACTACCGGTTTGCCGCCGTAACGCAGGTAACCGCGCTGTTTTCCGAAGGCTTGAAGGATATACGTCAGATCGGCCTGGGCGTCCTGCTGGGTGAATGCGCTATGATAGGGTTCCCAGAAGACACAGACCGTCATCGCAAATTTCGGCGCCCGTTTCAGGAGCATCCGGATCCCCTTGTCGGATCTGTCCTGCAGTCCCCACCAACTGCATACCAGGGTATCGATCCCGGCAGATTTGGCTTGTCGCAGGTGCCGATCGATGACGGCAGGGTCCGTACTATCATAAGGACCGGAGAGAGGATAGTGCGTGTGGCTTGTCATGGTCCGCGACTCGGTGTTCACGCCATCCTGATGCAGCCATTTTCCGCCGAACGACGGCGTGCCGTACCAGGGATAGTAGAGCGCAAGCACCCGCCGTGGAATCACGACCGCCGAAGCCCCCCTCACTGACTTTCCGTGAGCAGCCGTACGCCTCGCCGCCGCAGGCGCAGACATGGATCCGCAAAACAGCGCCGAACTGAGGACGATCGCCCCTAAACACCTGGGGAGCGCCTGGGCAAACCTCTGAAAGGAACCGCCTGAAATCGTTGTATGGACGGATTTGATCATAAGGCTACATTATCCTCCAAAGCAGAACATTCCTCTATACTATACAACGAAAAACGGCAGGCAGGCAAAATGGATTTGCCTGCCTGCCGTAATCCTCAATACGCGAAGCGGTTAGCCACGCTGATAGGTGTAGTATTTGTGGCCATTGCGGGTGACCGTTTTGCGCACATAGCGATGACCGTGATCATAGTAGGAAGACCGGCCATAACGATCGGCGCGCGCCCGGTCGATCTTGCTCTGGCTCTTGCGGTCGTGCTCATAGCGGCTGAGCGAGTAGAGCGAACCCGCGGCTCCCAGAGCCGTAACGGTGTTATTGTGGGTGAGCAGCCCCAAAACCGCCGCTCCGCCCGAACCGATCGCGGCGTTACGCCAATCGTTCTTGGTCTTCTGACGATGATGCGAAGCGTCGTCCAGACTGCGCTGTGCGCTTGCGTTAATCGGCGCGGACATAGCAACGGCACACGCCGCAACGGCGGCGACAGCGGCATATATACGATTGTGTTTCATTGTGAACTCCTTGTTTCCTGCGAGGCGTCTGGGCCCGCAGGTGTATTGCACACTCTATTGTTAACGACAACGGGTGAAATGTGTGACTTCTGATATATAGTCGAATTCAACGCCCGTAATGTTCCCGGATCTGACGGGACGCTTCCACGAAAGGTGCCGAACAGGAAGGCGGGAAATACAGATGCAAAAAATGCAGATGCTGAGCAGGAAATCCTCTGCGCGTTCCGCGCAGAGGATTTTCTCCAGGAAGGAAAGAAGCCAGGAAAAGATTCGAGGGAGGGATGCAGAAGAGAGGGACGCATATTTTATGCGTCCCTCTTGGGAGCCAGACTCTAGTGTACTTCCACGCAACGTGTCGAGTTGTCGGCAAGGTGCCCGCGTAGGCGGTCACTCGGCCGAAGGCCCTAGCAAAGGACTTCAGTCCATTGCGAACTGTACTACGCGCGTTTGGCGTAGGTCATGTTGTTGGCGGTGTTGGGGAACCAGTAGGTGACTTCCGGCACTCCCAGTTTGAGGCTGTTGACCAGTTCCACGCCCTGCATCAGACTGTGGTCCTGATTGCTCACCTCGTATTTCCAGCCTCCGAATCGACCTCTGCTGTAGATGTCCCGCTTTTCCAGGTCCTGATGGATCGTATTCAGCGCCGCATCCCGTCCCAGCGCCGGAGTCGGATAGCCGTAGTGCGCCCGATAACTCCAGGTCGAAAGCACATCGTGGCTCTTATGGATCAGTTTGGTGGCGAACATGCCTTCGATCGTGTCCTCGATGACGCTCTCCCGATCGACGGGTTTGTGCCGTGATTCGCTGATCTCCGCCATCAGACTCCACTGCGTATTGATGTCCGGGACGTTCTCCGGGCTGTAGTTGCTGAACACTGTCACACGGTAGAATGGACAGTCCCTCTCGGGAAAGTACATCCAGCATTTCTTCTTCAGCGCCTCGGGCGGCTTGCCGCTCAGACCGATGCCGATGATATGGCTGCTGCTGTACTGCAGGCGGGAGGCAGGCTCTTTCAGGGAGTCCAACTCGGCCATCTCGACCAGCTTATCGATCGGCAGTGTCGAGATTAGAATGTCGTAATCGACCTGACTGCCATCTGAGAAATAGACCGTTTTAGCGGAGGGATCGACGCCGGCCACCTCTCTGTTCAGGGTGATCTTGTCGCGCCCGACCAGATCGGCGACTCCCTCCCAGATCGCTCCCGTGCCGCCCTGTTTGGGGAAACGGAAGGTGTTGTTGGGTCCCCAGGAGAGATCGTCTTTCTCATGGAGCACATTGAAGAGCACCTTCTCCAGGTCGGTCACGGCGACTCGCTCCCCGATCCAGTTGAAGTCCATCTCCTCGCCGGGATAGGCCCACACCTTGAAGTTGTAGGGGATCATAAAGACCTCCCCCAGTCCCGGGCCGAAGGTCGCATCGATCCACTCCCGGAAGTGCCGGGGGCGCCCCTGGAACGGCTGTTTGTAGAGCTGGATCAGCCCTTGCAGGCATTTCCAGCGTGTCTCTTCCGACAGATACCGGATATTGTTCTGGAAGGGATAGGGCACATAGCGGCCCTCGATCCATACCCAGGATTCGCGCTCGTGGGTCAGCCAGCCGGGGCCGGCAGGCGGATTGACGGCAGCATCCATCAGCCGATCGAAGTAGGCGTAGTGCGAAAACTGCACATGCCCGCCGATGTCCCAGGTGAAACCCTGCGCATCTTTGTAGGAGGTCGCCAGACCTCCTACCTGACTGTCGCGATCGTAGATGTGGAAGTTCTCGTGCCCGAGTTCCCGCAGGCGATACGCCGCTCCCAGGCCGGTCGGGCCGCTCCCCAAAATCACGATGCGCTGATCCGAAGTGATTCGCTCGGACATCTTATTCACCTCCCAGGCCGGTGGCATTCGCCTTGCTGCCGGAGGTCACGCTCCGCTCCGTCGACTGTCGCACCGGCGCCGATTTGGCGGACGACGGCGACAGGGCCGCCGCGCGCTCCGCAGTGCGCTGCGTTTTGCCGATCGGGGTTTTGCTCCATTCGGCCAGCATCAGTGTGTCCATGCTGTCGGCGATGGCGTCCCACGCCTGCTCCGCCAGAATCTTCTCTTCGCGCCGCTGCTTCCGGGCGCGCTCATGCGACGGTTCGGCGAGCGCGGCGGCGATCTGCGGCAGGAACTGTTCCGCCGTGTCCGCCAGATAGACGATGTCGCTGTAGAAGCGCACGACATCCGGAATAGAGGTCGAGACGATCGGGCGGTGCGTCGCCATATACTCCAGCGTCTTGGTCGGGCTGATATACCGGGTCGCCTCGTTCTGCGCGAAGGGCATCAGACAGATGTCGCTGCCTTTGAGAATGCGGGGCAGGTCGGCATAGGTCTGCTGGCCGGGATAGTGCAGATTCGGCCCCTGCGGCAGATGCGCCGGATCGACTTTGACGACCGGGCCGCACATCAGAAACTGAACCTGTGGGTAGGCCTCCGCCATCTGCGCGATCAGCTCGTAGTCCAGCCGCTCATCGATGACGCCGATATAAGTTGCCCTGGGGCCGGGAATGCTCTCCATCCACTCGGGGGTTGTCGTGTCGGGATGGCACGCGGTGGCGTAGTGCTTGCCGTCTACGCCGCTGGCGAACAGATGCGTGTTCGGATTGAGGTGCTTCTTCGCCTCGTACATGGAAGCGCCCCCGGTGAAGACGATGGCGGACTGCGCCAGCAGCCGTTTCTCGTTCTCTTTCAACTGCGGTGGGGCGAACTTGAAGTTGGCGAGTTCGTCCATCACATCATAGACCAGCATCTCGGGGCGCACCGTGTCGACCAGAAAGTCGGGGGTAGGCGTGTAGAGCCAGAGCGCGCGGTGTCGGAACTCCAGCGTCTGCAGCGCCTGACGCACCTGCCTATCGATCTCCTCACGGCACGGCCACAACCAGAGGGGAGTATCTCCACATTCGGAAGCGAGCACCTGCGGCGTCAGCACGAACAGATTGGGCAGCACTTCTTCCACCAGGGCCACAGGCTTCTCTACGCCCTCCGCCGCGAAGACAGGCTCTTCGACAAACAGGATGCGGTGATACTTAGCCAACCGGGAAAGCAACTGTTGGGGGCGCTGCCAGACAAAACTCCATCGCAGGTGGGAAGCGACAACCATATCGAACGTATTCATATTGTGTTTCTCCTTCAGAGTATATTTTTTCCTGCAGCGACTCCCGATAGAGATGGCGGCTCTCTACGGACTGCACGATACGATGAGTTTCAGGCGATGACAAAAAAATCGAACGTCGGTGCCCGGCCTGTCGAGATGGACAAAATCCAGCACCGCAAGCGCATAGAGCAACGGGTACTGCGTATAGGGCAAGGCTTCCGTGGGCCTCTCCCCATGGAGGATCTTGACCAGTCCCTGCAGACTCTCTTCACCTCCGGTTGCAACCGTTGCCTTCCACCCTGCTGAAAACACGCTCTGTTCGGCCTTCAGCAAACCTTTGATAGAGGTGAGCGTTGCCAGGATGGCATCGTCCAGCGCCGCAAAGCCGCCGGCTTTCCACTCCTCCCAGTCACTCGTGTAAAAACTGCCGAATCTCAACAGCACGTAGGCGATCTCCGCAGAGGTCAGACGCCCGCTCTGAAGCGGGACGGTCTGCTCTGTCGACGTCCATCGTTCCGGAGGAAACCAGCCTTCCAGAAAGGTCACATAGGCCGCGACATCCGCAAAGAACGCGTTGCTGACGATAGAATCGATCGTTGGCATCATAGTCTTTTCCGTGACACGGACGCGTGCAGCGACGACAGGCCGAAGACTGCCTTCTGCGCACCTGGGCTTGCGCCCGTCCGCTATACGCCTTTTCAGTCGAGTAGGGTTTTCCAGGGGAATGGAATGGCGCACGAGCGCCTCCCCACATACGCCGAATGGAACCAGGGTTCCGGTTTTGTAAGACGGAGGTCCTGCGAGTAGCCTCGCAGGGTTAAGATCAGGATAAGGAAGTGCGTGTAGGTAGTAGGCGGACGGGGGCAAAAATCCAATGGTTCCGCAGAATCGGCCTCTGAAAGCCTCTCAGAGCAGATTTCTGTCTCCTGTTTTAGAGATCGCTATAACTTTCGTCGTACTCGCTGCTTCCTCGCTGCCGGCTCCCGCCGAGGCCGCATGATTTCGGATCGTACAAGCGTTTTCCCGCATGCAAAAGCGGACTCCGCAGATGCCGAGTCCGCTTAAGCAACGCAGGTTAACGTCGTCCGGCGATCTCTTTGATGACCGGGCTTTCGACTAATTGCAGCACAGAGTCCTCGTTCCAGGGTCCGCGCGCATCGTGCTCTCCATCCTGACCCGTTCCCGTCGAGTCGTTGAAATAGAGGTTGACGACATCGGGTGACGGCGGGATCTTCCCAATCGAGAAGGGATCTTTGCCCATACTCTCCAGCGCGGCTGTAAACGCCTTCATGTGCGTGATCTCGCGCGTCATGAGGAACTGAAGCGCCTCTTTGGTGCCGGGATCATCGGTGAAGTTGATCAGCCGCTCATACACGATCTTGGCGCGGGCCTCGGCGGCGATGTTGCTGCGCAGATCGACATCCAGTTCGCCGGTGATCTTCAGATAGTCGGCGGTCCAGGCATCGCCCATGCTGTTGTAGAGATTGACCCCACCCCCGCCTGCGACGGCGATCAGCGGGTCGGCCTCGGCGGCGCTTCGATCGTGCTTCATCGGTTTGAGATGCATGCGAGCCAGGGTGCCGACCACCTCCAGATGGCTCAGCTCTTCCGTGCCGATATCCATCAACAGATCTTTGCGCGCCATGTCCTCGCAATTAATACCCTGGATCGAATACTGCATCGCAGCAGCCAACTCTCCATTGGCGCCTCCGAACTGCTCCAGCAGCATATTCCCGAATCGTGGATCGGGCGTACCGACATTGACAGTAAACATCAGCTTCTTGACGTGATGATACATGGGGACCGAAATTCCTTTCCGGCACGAGAACGTGCCCCGGACAAGCCTGTAAACATCCCTGGAGAAGGATGGGATTCTTCCCGTATCCCCGACGGAAACCTGACGGGAATAGCGAATGTTCGGCAAAGGGACGCCCTGTATCAGAGCGATGTTCCCATAATCCGATTCTTCTGGGCGTTCAAGAGAGCAATCTATATAAGGTTAGAGAAGGAGGTGTATCTTCGGGTTGGAGTTTCAAACCAATGCCTTTTTTAGGGCCGGATAGCGGAACAAGCGCCCGACGTCTTACGTCGTAACGACGCTTAAAAAGCCGACATTGGAGCAAGGAGTCGACTCGTGGCAAATGAAGAATGCAGAGGCGAAAAGCCGGAATTGTGGGGCGGTGTTGAGTGTACGATCAATCGTGTGCAGGATCTCTATAAAGACCAATTACAGATGAGTGGACATTGGGAGCGGATCGAAGACCTCGATCTTTTTGCCGGTCTCGGCATCCGCGCGCTCCGTTATCCGGTTCTCTGGGAGCGTTTTGCGCCGAACCGGGATAGCCGCAACATAGACTGGTCCTGGGCCGATGCGCGCCTGAATCGGCTGCGCGAACTGAAGGTGCGTCCCATTGTCGGTCTGGTGCATCACGGCAGCGGTCCCCGACATACCAGTCTGGTAGATCCGGGCTTTGCAGAAGGACTTGCGCAGTACGCCGGCCAGGTCGCCGAGCGCTTTCCCTGGGTCGAAGACTGGACGCCGGTCAACGAGCCTCTGACGACCGCCCGCTTCAGCGGCCTCTATGGTCACTGGTATCCGCACGGCAGGGATGAGCAGACATTTGCACGCGCGCTCATTCACGAATGCCGCGCGGTAGCGCTCTCCATGCAGGCGATTCGGAAGGTGAATCCCGCGGCCCGCCTGATTCAGACCGACGATCTGGGCAAGATCCACAGCACGCCCCAACTCCAGTATCAGGCCGATTTTGAGAACGAACGCCGCTGGCTCAGTTGGGATCTGCTGTGCGGTCTCGTCGATCGTCATCATCGTATGTGGGGGCACCTGTTGTGGGCGGGTATCGAGGAGTCGGAGCTTACCTGGTTCCTCGACAATCCCTGCCCGCCGGACATCATAGGCGTCAACTACTATCTCACCAGCGAACGCTTTCTGGACGAGCATCCCGAACGCTATCCGAGCCACTGTTATGGTAGTAATGGCACACATCGCTATGCGGACGTCGAGGCCGTTCGGGTCCATTCCTGCGAAATTGCAGGACCGAGCGGCATCATGCAGGAGGTCTGGCAACGCTACGGACGTCCGTTCGCGATCACGGAGGTGCATCTGGGCTGCACACGGGAAGAGCAGATGCGTTGGCTGCTGGAGGTGTGGGAGAGCGCCGTTTCCCAGCGTGCTGCGGGAGCCGATATCCGAGCGGTCACGGCCTGGGCGCTGCTGGGCAGTTACGACTGGAACAGCATGCTGACGCGTTCGGAGGGACACTACGAGCCTGGCGTATTCGACGTCCGAACCGGCATACCGCGCCCTACCGCCCTGGCCGAGCAGATGATCGCTATGGCGGACGGAAAGACGCCGGATCATCCGGTCTTAGGGACGCCCGGCTGGTGGAGACGACCCAAGCGCGTGCTCTACGGTTCGTCCTGCGAGAACATCGTCGAGAGCACACAGGTTTGTGAAGAGTTTCCCAGTTTGCGGCAGGAGGAGGAGAGGCCCCTCTTGATCACCGGAGCCGATGGGCCTCTGGGAGCGGCCTTTGCGCGCCTCGGCGACCATCGGCAACTGGCGCATATCGCGCTTACGCAGGAAGAGATCGATCTGACGGACGCCGCCTCGGTGCGGGCCGCGCTGCGTCGGTATCGCCCCTGGGCGCTGGTTCACGCGGCAGGCTCTACTCCGGAGGTTCCCGGCCTCCATGAGAGAGAGGCTTGCGAAGGAGATCCTCTCTGTGAAACGACTCTGCTGGCGACCCTCTGTGCCCAGGAAGGAGTCCGACTGCTGACGTTCTCTACCGATCGGGTCTTCCAGGGTACGCACACACAGCCTTATGTGGAGAGCGATGCCTGCGCCTCCCGGAAAGGGAAGAGACTCCGGATCCGCGAAATCGAAACGGGCGTGCTGGAGATTCTGCCCTCGACCCTGATCGTGCGCAGCGGCCCCCTCTTCGGCCCCTGGGATGAGCGCAACTTCGTTACCAACGCGCTACAGCAGATAGGGGCGGGCCGGCGTTTCGCTGCGATCGACGATGTGGTGGTCTCGCCCACCTATATTCCCGATCTGGTACATGCCTGCCTGGACCTGCTGATCGATGGAGAGCAAGGGATCCTCCATCTTGCCAACCAGGGTGCGGTCACCTGGCTGCAACTGGCTCGGATGGCAGCCGAGCGGGCGGGCCTGGACGCAGGACTCATCGAGGGCCATCCCCGGAGCGCCTTCGGTCTGCCCGCCTCTTCGCCAGGGTATCGTGTGCTCGGCAGTGAGCACGGCTCCTTCCTGCAGAGCCTGGAAGCGGCGCTTCAGTGCTATTTTCAGGACTGCGAGATCCCGTGGACGCGGCAGGATCCCGATGGTCTCGGCTCGGCCCGCGACGAAGACGTCTGCCTGCTTCCAGTGACGTCACGTTGACGGAGGCGCGTCTGGCCCGTCCAAAAGACACGATTCGCGGGTGGGCCTCCGGGCGTCTTCTTCCGGCGGCCTCCCTTTTCAATTCTTGCTCTCGATATGAGTCTTCATTGGGAGAAAAAAATGAGGAATACGAAAACGGTCGGGTGTGACAGCGCAGGCTGCAAGATGCCTGCCGGCTGGGTGCATTCGGCGGAAGCGACCGGTCCCCGCAAGAGTTTTTTATGTCATGAGTGTTGGGAAAAGCTGCTCCAGACGCATCCGGATCAGGCAGGGGAGTATACGGCTTACTATATCCATACCGCGCCTGCCAGACGCTCCGCCTTCTCAAGGGAGAAGTAAGTCTTCATATCCGGTAAGGGGCGTAAAGGAGGCTGTATGTCGCTGCTGGATGCGCTCCTGGGAAAATCCCTGGCATCGCAAGAGGAAGAGGAGCATAAGGTCGGCGTCTTCGAGGGCGTGCCCATGCTGGGTCTGGATGCGCTCGGCTCCTCCGCCTACGGTCCCGAGGCGGCGCTGACCCTCCTGCTGCCGCTGGGAGCCCTGGGGCTGCGCTACATCGGGCCGATCATCCTGATCATCCTGGCGCTACTGGCCGTACTGTATCTGTCTTATCGCCAGACGATTGCCGCCTATCCCAACGGAGGCGGCTCCTATACCGTGGCGAAGGAGAACCTGGGAACGCGCCTGGGACTGTTGGCCGCAACCGCCCTGGTGCTGGACTACCTACTCAATGTGGCCGTCGGAATTTCGGCGGGCGTGGGCGCTCTGGTCTCTGCGGCTCCGGGCCTGCACGGCCATATTCTGCCTCTGTGCCTGGGCATACTGGCCTTTATCACGCTGATGAACCTGCGGGGCACACGAGAGAGCGGACTGGCCTTCTCCCTGCCCACCTACCTGTTCGTCGTATGCCTGTTCGGGATTCTGGGGCTGGGTCTGTTCCGGGTCCTGACCTCCGGAGGGCATCCGATCGCGGTCGCCTCCCCGCCGCCCTTACCGGCGGCCACGGCGGGAGTCGGCCTCTGGCTCCTGGTACGCGCCTTCGCGAGCGGCTGTACGGCCATGACGGGCGTGGAAGCGGTCAGTAACGGCGTCACCGCCTTTGCTGACCCCGCGGCGAAGCGGGCGCAGGGAACGCTCACCGCCATCGTCGCTATTCTCGCGGCTCTGCTGGGCGGCATTGCTTTTCTGGCGCGCGCCTACCGTGTGGGAGCCATGCACCAGGATAGCCCGAACTACCAGAGCGTCCTCTCTCAGCTCACCGGCGCGGTCGTCGGGCACGGTCTCCTCTACTACATCACCATCGGCAGCGTGCTGGCCGTGCTGTGCCTCTCCGCCAATACCAGTTTCGCCGGCTTCCCCCGCCTCTGCCATCTCCTGGCGGAGGACGGCTTTCTGCCGCACGCATTCGCGAACCGGGGGCGTCGGCTGGTCTACTCCATGGGCATCGGTATCCTTGCCGTGCTCTCCGGCCTGCTGCTGTGTGTCTTCGGCGGCATTACGGATCGCCTCATCCCGCTCTTTGCGGTGGGCGCGTTTCTGGCTTTCACGCTCTCTCAGACAGGCATGGTGATGCACTGGAAGCGCGCAGAAGATCCGCACGCGAAGCCCAAACTGCTGATCAATGTGATCGGCGCCGCCGCCACCGGCGTCGCGTTGATCGTGATTCTAGTCGCGAAGTTCCGGGAGGGGGCCTGGATCACGGTCCTGCTCATTCCCTGTCTGCTCTTCCTCTTCTCGCGTGTCAGGCGGCACTACGAGCACATCCGCCGGGAGACGGCCTGCCCGCGCCCCATCGACCTCCGTCACCTGGAGGCGCCGGTCGTGGTCGTGCCCTTTACGGACTGGAACACCGTGGCCGAGAAAGGCGTGCGTTTTGCGCTGAGACTCTCGCAGGATATTCTCGCGGTGCATATCAGCCATTCCGAGGAGGAGAGCGAGGCGTTGAAGGCGCAGTGGAAACAGTATGTGGAGGCGCCGCTGGCGCAGGCAAATCTCCCCATTCCGCACCTGAGCACGCTGACCTCGCCCTACCGCCGCCTGCTCACGCCGCTGCTGCGCTACATCGACCGAATCAAGAAGGTCTATCCGAACCGTCTCATCGCGGTACTGATTCCTGAGTTGGTGGAGCCGCGCTGGTACCACTATCTGCTGCACAATCACGCCGCCTCCGTGCTGAAGGCCGCACTGCTGGTGCGTGGAGGCCGGCAGGTCGTGGTGATCAACGTACCCTGGTACCTCCGTGAGGAGCCGACAGAGACCGCGGAAGCGGATGCGCAGGAGAGGAGTTCTGAGGCAAACACCGCAGACAGTCCCACCCCGGAAGGAGCGAAAGAAGCGGCCTGACGGCAGAGCCGATGCAAGGGGCCGGAGTCGGCGCTTGCCTACTCTGTCAGGTAGGATTCGAGTTCGGCGGCGCGGTGGGCGGCCGTGTGGGCGGCGAGCACACGTTTGCGGGCACGCTCGCCGATACGACGGCGCGCGGCATCGCAGAACTGATCCAGGTAGAGCAGCGTATCGGTGGGGGAACGGGCGATCAGGATCTCCTCGCCCGGTGTGAAGAAGGCATCCAAACCTTCCCACCAGTCGCTGATAATAGGCGTGCCGCAGGCGGCGGCTTCGAACAGCCGCACGCTCGGCGACCATCCCTGCCGAATCATGTCGGCGCGTGTGATGTTGAGCGTGTACCGCTGGGCATTGTAGAAGCCCCGATGAGCGCAAGGCGGCAGATGCTCGATACGCTCCACGTTGTCCGGCCAAGGGATGTGGGCCGGGTACTGGGGGCCGGCCACGCAGAAACGCCGTTCCGGGCGACGCCGCGCAGGCTCCAGGAGCAGGCAGTCGAGAGGCGGCTGCCGGTCGTCGCTGTAGGTGCCCATATACCCCAGATCCCAGCGTGTGCCGCCTGCCGCTTCCGGGAAGTAGAGTTCCGGGTCTACAGCACAGTAGAGCGGGCGAGCCCGACGCGCCCCGAACTCTCGCTCCAGTCTCTCCAGCGTAGGGCCGCCCGCGAAGGAGAGATAGAGATCGTAGCCGCGCATGAGATCCGGCGTCAGATATTCGCAGTCGTCCCGTTCGACGTTGGCGAGGGTGACGGGCGTGTCGATGTCGTAGAAGGCCCGCACTCCGCGGGCCGTCCGCAGCGCCCACTCGCCCACGAGGACACCTTCCGGCACGTAGGAGCCGACGATCACGGCATCGGCGGCAGCGACCCTTGTCGCGTGTTCCCGCTCCAACTGTTCCAGGTTCTGGTAGAGATATGTCGTACAATAGGGAGGGTCTGGAAGGTCACGATGGGCCGCGTACCAGGGGACGTCGCGCTCCAGGAAGGTGACGCGGTGACCGCGCGCCGCCAGTTCGCGAATCAGTCCCCGAAAGGTGGTCGCGTGTCCGTTACCCCAGGAGGAGGTGATCGAAAGCCCGAGGATCACGATATCGAGTGAACGGCTCATAGAGTTCCTTCCCTCTCCGGCTCCTGGCCTTCGAGCAGTCGTTCCAGGCGAACGACGCGTCTATCGTAGGTGTGGCAGGCCAGGATGCGGCGACGGGCGGCCTGCCCGATGCGGCGCGCGCAGCCGGGAGTCAGGGCGCGCAGATGTTCGGCGACTTCGGCTCCGTTGTGCGCGACCAGCGCCTCCTCCCCCGGCTCCAGGAACAGCTCCAGCCCCTCCCACGCATCGGTGAGGAGGCACGCGCCCGCCCCCGCCGCCTCGAACACCCGTGTGGCGGGCGAGTAGCCGTACCGGGCCATACTCTCCCGGCTGATATTGAGAGCGACCCGAGGCGTACCGTGAAAGGCGTTGTGGTCGGTGGTGCCGACATGGCCGACATAGTCCACATTGGAGAACAGCGGTCGGTCCTGCCAGCCGCTGCCACCGAGCAGAAAGCGCTTATACGGAAGCCGTTCGGCAGCGCAGAAGAAGAACTCCTCGACCCGCGCCTCGCGATCGGGCAGGCGGTTCCCGAGGAAACCGAGGTCGGCGGCGAACCGTGGATCGGGCGGAACCGGATAGTGCGTGGCGGGGTCCAGGGCGTTGTAGATGGGCACGCAGGCGCGTGCGCCCAGCGCGCCGTAGGCGTTCACGACGGGCGCCCCGCCGCCATAGGTCAAAATCAGATCGAAACGGGGAATCAGCGCGCGCAGGGGGTCCGGCGCTTCCGCGTTGAGACGATCCAGAGTAGCGGGCGCATCCACATCCCAGAACGCCACACGGGTTCGTTCCGTGCGCAGATCCAGCACCGCCTCTTCCAGGAGGGCATCGAACACCCCGACCCCGCTCGCCTTGATAACGAGGTCGGCGCTGCGCGCCGCCTCCACGCACCGTAATGCTGCCCCTGCGTCGTCGCCGGAATAGACCACGACGCGGGCATATTCGGGATCGGGGATGTCCCGGTGCTGCTGCCGCTCGTAGGCATCCGGCTCGTAGAAGGTGACGCGATGCCCGCGCGCGTGCAGCGCGCGGCACACCCCCCGATAGTACGTGGCCGCCCCGTTCCAATACGCCGATACAATGCTCGACCCAAACCATGCGATGTTCATAAATTCGTTCCTCAAATATGATTGTGCGGGATTTTAATCCCGTGCAACCTGTTGGCAGATGGCGAGCAACTCTTCGACGCGGTGGGCGCAGGTGTGGCGGCTGCGGATCGTTCGGATGCCGTGAGCGATCAGGTCTCCCGCCAGGCCAGGATCACAGAGCACAGCGCGCAGATGTTTTTCCATTTCAGCCCCGTCCCTGGCGACCAGATAGTCCGCTCCGGGAGTGAACAGCCCTTCGGCATCTTCCCACGGCGCGCTGACCAGCGGGATGCCGCAGGCCAGCGCCTCGAAGACGCGGATGGTAGGGATACCCGGCAGAGAGCGGGCGTAGGGTCCACGCGGGACATGGACCGTGACACGATGGTGCGCGAAGACGTCGGGAGCGGCGTAGTTGGGCAGCCAGCCCCGGTAGGCGATCCCGGCCTCGGCCAGCGCCACTTTCGCTTCGGGCGGGTAGCGCACACCGAAGACGTTGGCTTTCAGACCCAGGCGTTTGACCGGTTCCAGCAGAAACGCGTGCAGTTCCGCGGTGCGCTCGTCATCGCCCCAGTTGCCCACCCAGACGAGATCCCCGGCGACCGCGGCAGGGGCTTCCGACTCCTTTTTCGGCTTGAAGACCCGCACATCCGCGGCCTCATGCCAGGTCCACGCCTGTCGCGCCCAGCCCTCTCGCAGATAGAGGTCGCGCAGAACCTGCCCGAAGGCGAGAACGCCGTCGTAGTGCGCCAGATCGTAGGCGGCCATCGCGCCCGGATCCGTGACGGCGCGGTGGTGCGTATCGTGAAACAGCAGGCGATACCCTCCCCGGTCGGCGCGGTGGCGGCCGATGCGGCTCACAAGAGCGTGCGCATTCCACTCGTGCACGATCACCACATCGGCATCCGCCAGGGCGGCCTCCAGATCCAGTGTCTCCAGAGTGTAGCGGACGCTGTCGAGGCCCGGATAGGCCCGCCGGAAACCCTCCACCGCGGCCTCTCCATGCTCGTCGAGCAGGTTCTGGAGGCTCCAGGCGTCCCGCGGTTCGTAGACGGTCACCCGATGGCCGCGCGCTTTGAGTTCCGTCAAGACGCCCCGCAGAAAATGCGCGTTGCCGTGGTTCCAGTCCGACAGCAGGGAGTGCACAAAGAACACGAAATGCATGATCGATCCTCACCCCTTCCTTTCACGCGACGCCGACGGGCGCGCGGTCGTATGCACCGGACAGGAGTTCTGTATAGAGTTCGGAGTAGCGGGCGACCATGGCGTCGGCATCGAAGCGCAGGGCGCGGGCGCGGCAGCGGGCGGCGACTCTGGCCCGCAGCGTCTCGTCGCAGATCAGTCGGCGCAGCGCCTCGTGCAGCGCGGGGATGTCGTCCGGCGGCGCAAAGAGCGCGGCGTCTCCCCATACCTCGCGCAGGCTGGGGATGTCGCCCAGGACCAGTGCGCAACCGCACAGCCCCGCCTCCAGCGCCGAAAGCCCGAACGGCTCATAGCGGGCGGGCAGGGCGTAGAGGGCGGCACGGGACAGGGTGCAGGCCATCTCCGCGCCGGAGAGCAGCCCGAGCGGCGTCCCTCCCTCCGCCGCGGTAACGCCCCCGTGGTCGGGGTGGCACGGCTCCCCGGCCACAAGCACCGGCCAGGGCAGGCCGGATGCGGCCTTGCAGAGCGCGCCGATGTTCTTGGCCTCATCCCATAGCCGCCCGGCCGTCAGCACAAAAGGCTCCTTGGGAGCGGGGCGGAAGCGGCCGGGGTCGCGACCGTTCGGGATCACACGGGCGGAGGAGATCGGTCCGTGCTCCCGGACCAGAGCCTCCTGCATCGCCGCCGTAGGCGCGACCACACAGGCCGCCGCATCCAGACCGGCGCGCACCCGCGTTCGGTACTCGGCCCACTCCGGTCCCGCCGCCTCCCCCTTCACGGCGCGCCACCAGGAGGGCACGCAGGAGTGCGCCACTACGATCGTCGGAGCCGACCAGGGCAGCGCCGCATGCGCGTATCCGTTGAGGTGCACGACATCGGGCCGATAACGCCGCTCCAGCGCTAAAAGCCAGTCCCCCGCGCGCTCCACGTCCTTCCAGCAGTCCTGCATCCACTCCAGGCGAAACTCACCGGTCTCCAGCGCCACCAGCGAGGTCGCACTCGCCTCCGCGACCTGCACAGTGCTTGGCAGCCGCCCCATGGTTGCCAGGACGACCTCGTCACCCTGCTGCGCCAGCCCCCGCGCCAGTTCCAGCGCATAGGTCCAGACGCCGCCCACGGTATCTGCGGTCATCAGGACGCGCCTGCCGGTCACGGCGCTCTCCAGGTGCCTCTCTGCCCGGCTCATAGCATCACCAGGGCTTTCAGGAAACCGGGCGGGCGATCACGGGTGGCGTTCAGCGCCTCCCCGAGCCGTTCCAGCGGAAAGGTATGCGTATAGAGCGGCGAGGGATCAAGGCTTCCCGAAGCCACACGCTCCGCCGCCTCCCGGATGCCATCGATGTAGATCTGCGGGTCGCGTTCGTGCGCGTTGATCACGTCCAGCCCGCGCCAGTTCCAGAGTTGCATATTGACCTGGCGCAGGCCGTCCTGATGGTAGCCCGCGATGATCAGCCGTCCGCGCTCCTTCGTCAGTTCGCCCGCGAGGTCGAGCGGCCACTGCTTTCCGACCGCCTCGATCACCACATCACAGAACCGTCCATCCGTGTACTGCCGCACCTCCTCGATGACGCGCCAGTGGTCGTCCATCGCGATCGTCACCTCCGCGCCCTGCTGCCGTGCCGCCTCAAGCGAGTCGGCGCGCCGGGAGAGGGCGAGGACGCGCGCGCCTGCCTCCGCCGCCAGATGCGTGAGCAGCGCACCCAGAAAGCCCGCCCCGACGATCGCCACAGTGTCGCCGACGCGAATGCCGCTGCGACGGAAGATGTTGACCGCGCATCCGAGCGGCTCTCCGGGAAACGGACGCCCATCGAGCGCGGGCGGTAACGGGACGACCTGATCGGTGCCGGCAATATCGTATTCGGCGTAGGCGTGCTGCGAGAGCGCGGCCACCCGATCCCCCGGCTGGAAGGTGGTGACATCCGCCCCCACGGCGTCCACCACCCCCCAGCCTTCGTGACCAAGCCCGCCAGGCTCCAGGGGATAGGAGAACCACTCCCGTCCCTCCCACGGCGGCACATTGGAAGCGCAGACTCCGCAGCCCTCCAGCCGCACGCGCACCTGACCGGGGCCGGGAGTGAGCAGCGGGACCTCCCGCACCTCCGCCTGCCCTGGCGCGGTGATGACGGCGGCGCGCATCCGAGACCTCATCTCGCCACCTCCGTCCGCAGAGACCTGGCCGGAAGCAAAGGACCTGCTTCCGCCTCGACCACATGCTCCCGCAGCCAATGGTAGAGAGCAGCCACCCCTTCCGCTGCGCTCACACGGGGCTGCCAGCCGGTCGCCTTCCGGAAACGACACGTATCGGACACATAGTACCGCTGGTCTCCCGGCCGCCAGTCTTCAAAGCAGATCCGGGGGCGTCTGCCGTCCAGTTCGGCGATCCGATCCAGCAGTTCCAGGAGGCTGATCGTGTTGGCCGGTCCGCCGCCGATGTTGAACGCCTCTCCTCGCAGTGGGCCGCGCATCACCCCATCTCGGGCGAGCAGGAGGGCCTCCACAAGGTCGTCGGCGAACAGCACGTCTCGCACCTGCCGGCCATCGCCATAGAGGGTGATCGATTCGCCGCGCAGAGCGCGCAGCAGGAAATGGGCGACCCAGCCCTGGTCCTCGTTGCCGCACTGATGCCGACCGTAGATGCAGCTCATCCGGAAGACGGCGGCAGGCAGATCGTAGGTGCGGGCGTAGTCGAGCACATACTGGTCGGCGGCGCCTTTGGAGCAGCCGTACGGGCTGTGGAAGTCGAGCGGGCGCAGTTCGGAGACGCCTGCGCCGCGCGTCCAGGCATCTTCCGGTTCATAGCGCGTGCCTGCCAATCGCAGCCGCAGGTCTTCCAGTCCGCCGTAGACCTTGTTGGTGCTGGTGAAGAGAAGCGGCGGCGGGGAGGTCAGCCCGCGCAGAGCCTCCAGCAGCGCCAGGGTGCCCCGCGCGTTCACGTCGAAATCGTGCGTCGGAGAGTCCAGGCTGGTCGTCACGGCCACCTGGGCGGCGAAGTGAAAGACCGCCTCCGCTCCCTGAACCGCGCGGGTGACCGCCTGCACATCCCGCACATCGGCGGCGAGCAGTTGGAACCGATCGCCGTGCGTCTCCCGCAGCCAGTGCAGATTGCGCTCGACGCCGGGCCGCGCCAGACTATCGAGGGCCAGCACCCGCTTTCCCTCTCGCAGCAGCCGGTCCGCCAGATTGCATCCGATAAATCCGGCCCCTCCGGTGATCAGCGTATAGGGTTTCGCCAGCCGTGGCCGGGAGTTGTAGTTCGCGTTGCCTTCCCTCCGCACCGGCTCCATCAATGCTGCGGTATCCCGCACGGCGGCGATCCCCCCATCGGCCCAGAGGCGATAGAGCAGTTTGGGCGCTCCATCGGCGCGGCGCAGGCCGAAGTGGTATTCGCGCTCGTCGGAGTAGCTGCCGTCCAGCGTCGGCAGCGCCGGGTCCAGGTCGTGGAGCGCGTACCAGTACAGGCGATCGGCGGGGGCGTCCAGCGCCTCCAGGAAGGCGTGAACCTGTTTCGGCTCGTCCTGCCGCCAGGTCGAATAGCCCGCTTCGGTGATCCAGAGTTCGGGATGGAACCCGAAGCCGTCCAGCACCGCGCGCATCGATTGGAGCGTCGGCGCCCAACCGGGCCAGTGGAAATCGAAGGTCGCGGGGAAGCCATGGATGCCGAGCGCATCGACATGCGCCATCACGCCACGCTCACACATCAGCCGAACCCAGTGCGGGTCGGCAGGGGAGGGACCGCCTAGCGCGACCTTTTTACCGCGCTGTTTTGCCCAGTACGCCGCTCCTCCGACCATCGTGCAGAAGGTCAGCCACTGCGGATCGAGGGCAAAGTCCCACTCCCGACGGTTGTTGGGTTCGTTCCAGAGTTCGACCCAGGCAAAACAGTCGCCCAGTTCGGTGATGAACTGGTCCAGAAAGTCCGCGAAGGCTTTCGGTTCGCGCGGGGGCGCGCTGGTCTTCGGCTCTACTCCCAGCGAGGGAGGCGTATAGAGGAAGCAGGGCAGGATCTCGATGCCTGCTTCGGCGAGACGCGGCAGCAGCCAACGATACCACTCCGCTCCCGAGGGCGTATGCCAGTCGGCCCAGGAGATGCCGGTACGCAGACGCTGTACACCGAGCGTATCCAGATCGGCCAATACACGATCGACGCGGTCGTATTCGCCCACGCGGAACCACTCCACCGCGCCGATATTCAGATTATGTTTGCCCATCGAGGGCCTCCTTCCACAGAGGGTGGTCGCCATCCAGGGCGCATCTTTGCGAGGTGGCTTAGAACAACATCATCTACTTCTTGCACCGCGAAAAGTTCGTGAAAAACACGACAAACATGAGGATTCTATCGAACGGTAGAGGTTCACAGACATCGGAAGCAGGAGTTTTTTCTCAACGGGTGCAATGAAAACATGGGTAGGGTATAAGTACACGCGCTGCGAAACGTACCCGCCGCGCGGGGAGCGCTGGAGCCGACTAAAGGGGAGGAGAGGAAAAGGGAGATGACGGACAAGAGCGTGCGGAAGCCCGTTTCCGGCTCGCTGTCGCCTATTCGCGTGGCGCAGGGCGGGCGCTATTTCGAGACGTTCGACGGCAAGCCGTTTCTGTTTGTCGGCCCCAATGATGCGATCACCTGGCCGGGCCTGGAGGGGCTCTACCGGCGTAAAGACCTGGGGAGCGTGGACGCCTATCTGGAATCCCTGGCGGCTCAAGGCGTGACCGTCCTGCGACTGATGCTGGAGTACGCGCACCGGGAAGGCCGCTACTTCGAGAAGCCGGTCGGGCGCTTCAACCCGGCGATGGTGCGGCTATGGGACGACCTTTTCGCCCGCTGTGAGCGCTATGGGCTGCGTGTGCTGCTCCTCCCGTGGGACAACTTCTGGATGGCGCGGCGCTGGCACCGCCATCCCTACAACAGAGCCAACGGCGGCCCCGCCGAAGGCCCTCACGCCTTCTTCACCGACGAGGCGACGATCGACGCGGCTATTCGGCGTTTCGAGTTCGTGATCGAGCGATGGGGAGGCAGCGGCGTCATCGCCGCCTGGGATCTGTTCAACGAACTGCACCCGCACTGGGGTGGCACACCCGAAGAGCAGTCCGCCGTCATCGCCCGCCTCTCCGCGGCGGTCCGCAAAGCAGAGTTCGAGCGATGGGGCTTCAGCCGTCCGCAGACGGTCTCCATCTTCGGCCCCCAGCCCGACGCCGGGTACGAAGCGCTGATCTTTCGCCACCCCTCGCTCGATTTCGCCACGACCCACATCTACCAGGGCGCGATCGATTTCCCCAGGGATACGGTCGCGCCTGCCGTCGTGATGGGCGACTGGGTGCGCTATGCGCTGGCCCGCACGCCGCCGGATCGCCCGTTCCTCGACTCCGAACACGGCCCTATTCATCTCTTCAACGATCATCGGAAGTTTCTGTCGGAGGAAGTGGACGATCAGTACGAGCGGCATCTGATGTGGGCGCATCTCGCCTCAGGTGGAGCCGGCAGCGGGATGCGCTGGCCCGCGCGCCATCCGCACAGCCTGACGGAGGGAATGAAGAGCGCCCTGAAGAGTCTCTCGGACTTCGCCCGTCACGTCGCCTGGAACCGCTTTCAGCCACGCGACGCGGTCGCAGATGTGAAGTTGAATGTCAGAGGGGTGCAGATATTCGCCTGCCGGGATGAGAAGCAGGCGCTGATCTGGCTGTTGCGGGGCAAAAAGCGCGGCAATCCGCCCGGTCTTCTGCCTTCGAGGCCGGTCGAAGAGGTGATCCTCACGCTGCGTGGTCTGGAACCCGGCTCCTATCGCGTGCTGCCCTGGGATACCCAACGGGGCTGCCCGCATCCCGCCTTCACCGTCACGTCCGGCAGCCGACGGGAACCGGTCTGCCTGCCGCTGCCGTTGGCCAACGACCTCGCGCTCTCCCTCCAGCCTGAGCAGGCCTAGAGGAGAGCGAAAGGTCGCACCCGCGGCCCAGTGTACTTCCACACAGCATGTTGGGTAACAGGCGAGGAGTCCGCGCAGGCGGACCTTCAGCCGAAGGCTCCTAGCGAAGGAATTCATTCCATCGCGAACTGTGGATACGCCCTACGCTGCCAGAGCCGCGCAATGGACATCGCGGATCGTTTTGAGAAGTTCCTCCCGAGAAGCCTCTTTCAGAACGAATCCCTTCGCTCCGGCCTGGCGGGCGTTCTCTTCCTCTCCATCGAAGGCGGTCAGCAGGATGATACGCGCCTCCGGGAACTCAGAGACGATGGCTCGGATCGCCTTCACTCCGTCCATCCGAGGCATACGCATATCCATGAGAGTGATATCGGGCCGATGCCGGCGATAGAGATCGATCGCCTCCAGGCCGTCAGCGGCCTGAGCGACGACTTCCAGATGCTGGCGGGGATTCAAGAGGGCCGCCAGTCCCTCGCGCACGGTGGCATGGTCATCGGCGATGAGAATGCGAATGATTTCTTGCTGGTCCATTCGGGGTTGCAAAACCTCGTTTCTTTAAACTTTGAAAGCCAGGTACTCTCAGTTAGACTATCCGCGCAGAAGATTCGGTAGCGGCCATAAGTTATAAATTTTCCTGTTCTTTAGGAGGATATGCCTGTCCGCCTGAAACGGACGAAGTATCCACGGTCACATCCAGTTCCGTGCCCTGCCCCGGCGCGCTCAGAAGCCTGAGGCTGCCTCCCAGTCGGTCTACACGCTCTCGTATTCCCTGCAGCCCGAAGCCGGTATGCCCTGTGGTTTCCGGATCGAAGCCCCGCCCATCATCGCGAATGCGTAAGCGCACCGTCGTTTTGGCGAAGGCGAGCTCCAGCAGCAGATGATTGGCTCCGGAGTGCCGCATGGTGTTGGTGAGCGCCTCCTGAGCGATGCGGAAGATCTCGCTCTCGACGGGCGCGGGCAGCGGGTACGGCGTTCCTGTCACCTGAAACTGCGCTTTCACTTCCGAGCCGGTCGTGTTATCCTGCACGAGGTGTGACAGAGCCACGCCCAACTCACGGGTTTCGAGCGCATAGAGCCGCAGCGCCCGGATCGTGCGCCGAGCTTCGATCTGACTCTCCCGCGCGACGTCACGGGCGCGCAGCACATAGGCTTTCGCCTCTTCGGGAGCGTTCTCAAGCGCCTCTTCGGCCGCGTCCAGTTGGAGTTTGATGCCCGTGAAGCCCTGCGCCAGCGTATCGTGAAGCTCCTGGGCCAGCCGATGTCGCTCGGCGAGCACCGATGCCTCCCGCTCCGCGGTGATACGCTCCTCCTCGGCCATTCGTCTGCGAGTGAGGTCACGGCTGATCTTGATGAAGCCCAACAGATCCCCTGTCTCCGTCCGCACCGCCGTAATGATCTCGTTGCCCCAGAACTGCTGCCCGCCTTTGCGCACGCGCCAGTACTCGTCCTCACATCGGCCTTCCCGCGCAGCGATCTCCATCTCCCACTCAGGCTTGCCATCCCGAATATCCTCTTCGGTATAGAAGAGGCGGAAGTGCTGGCCCAACACCTCCGGCTCCGCGTACCCCTTGATGCGCTCGGCTCCCTGGTTCCACGAAGTGATGTATCCGTGTGGATCGATATGATAGATGGCGTAGTCCTGCACATTCTCCACCGCCAGCCGATAGCGCTCTTCGCTCGCGCGCAAGGTCTCCTCGGCCTGCCGACGCGCACTGAGATCGCGCATGATCTTGGCATAGCCCAGCAGGCCGCCGCTTTTCTCCCACAACGGGGTCAGGATCCCGCTGGCCCAAAATCGGCTGCCGTCTTTGCGGACGTGCCAGCGGTCATCCTCTGCCCTGCCGTTCTCGCGGGCGATGCGCATCTCCTCTTCCGGAGCCCCGCGCTCCCGGTCTTCCGTGGTGAAAATATGAGCGCTTGGCTGCCCAAGAATCTCGGCTTCGGTGTAGCCGAGCAGCCGTTCAGACCCTCGATTCCAGCTATTGTAGCGGCCCTGCGGGTCGAGGGTAGTGATCGAGTAGTCCCGGACGTTTTCGATCAGCAGACGAAAGAGCACGCTCTCCTGATCCGTGCTCAGAGGCGAGAAGGGCGGTGCGGGACTGGAAGAATCGGCCATAAGAACCTCCGCTGCCCGCGGGCTTCCGGAAGGTTCCCGAACGGCGAGTGTGGATGATGGATGTGATGGATATAAGGGTCAGAGAAGCGCCGGTTCCGCGGAAGCGACGGGAAACGTGATGAGGACGCGCGCGCCTCCGTCTATATTTTCGTAGCGAGGCTCTCCGCCCAGATCGTGCCGCGTCAGGGTTTCGACCAGTTCGAGTCCTGTATGGGCCGCTCTCCAGGGATCGAAATCCGCGGGAAACCGACTCCCCCCGTTTCTGACGTCCAGGCGGGCGAGAGCGCCCTCCGTCGTAAAGAGCAGCCGAATATCGCCCTGACCATGCTTGATCGCGTTGGTAACGATCTCGTTGACGAGGGGAGCCAGCGCCGTCCCTTGCTTGACGGAGAGAGGGATGTCCTCGATCTCGGCCTGGATGCTTCGGTCGGGCAGCGTCTGCTGCATGAACTGGAGCAGCCGGTTCAGGAGCGCTCTGGAACTCACCGAATCGAAGGCGGCGCCCGCCTTCACCTCTTCCGTGAGCAGTTCATGGATCGCCGAGAGAGCATGCACATGGAGCGCGAACTTCTTATAGTCGCACAGGCTATCTCCCGAAGCCTCGTTTTCGTTCTGAACTTCCAACAGCGCCGAAAGCATCTGAAAACTGTTTTTGATTCGATGATGCGCTTCGGCCATCGCGCGCCGCAGAAGTTCATTCAGTTGCGCTACTTCACGGGCCGCAGATTCCGCGCGTTCCCGTTCGCATTCGGCGCGTGCGCGCTCCTCCTGAGCGGTCACCGTCTGCGCCTGCAGCGACTCCTCCAACTGCTTCTGCGTCGTCAGATCGCGCAGGATCTTCACCGCTCCTCGCAGTCGGCCGTCCGGTTCCCGCAGCGCGGTCAGGATTCCACTGCCCCAAAATCGCGAGCCGTCCTTCCGGAAATGATACCGCTCATCGACGGCCCGTCCGCTCTCGATCGCCCTATGAAACTCCTGATCGGGCGCGTGCCGCTCTTGATCCTCAGGCGTAAAGATCAACGCGGCGTCGCGACCCACCGCCTCCTCCACGGAGAAGCCGAAGATATGTTCGGCTCCTCTGCTCCAGTTGATGATCTTTCGCTCGGGATCCGTGACGATGATGGCGTAGTCCTCCACATTCTCTTCCAGAAGCGTGATAAGCTCATCGCTGCTTAAAAAGGGTCGGTGGGTAAGACGCCGTTGGCGAGCCGCATGGTCTGACATCAGTTTCCTTAAGACGGATCGATATTGTTAGTCGGCAAAGTTTCTGGAAGAGTTCCGCACCAGCCCACGCTGAAGAGCGGCGACCGCCGCCTGGGTGCGGTCGGTCACATGCAGCTTCTCCAGCAGGCTGTTCACATGCGACTTCACAGTGCCCTCGCTAATAAAGAGAGTGGATCCGATTTCGCTGTTGCTTCGTCCGGCGACGATGTGCTCCAGGATCTCCTGCTCCCGTTTGGTCAGGTCTCTCTGGTGCAGACGGCCTGCAAGTTTGGCCGCCACTTCCCCCGGAAGGACCGTCTGCCCGTCTGCGACCGCCATGATGGTTTCCAGAAGCACGGTGGCAGGCGCGTCTTTGAGCAGGTAGCCGCGTGCTCCCGCCTTCATCGCCTGGTAGATAGTCTCGTCCCCATCGTCGATGCTGAAGACGACGATACGCGCTGCGGAGAACTCCGCCCGGATGTCGCGGATCGCCTGCAGTCCGCCCCCATCCGGCATCGACATATCCATCAAAATCACGTCCGGCCGATGCTGCTGGCAGAGATGAATGGCTTCGCAGCCGTTGGTCGCCTCTCCGACGATACACATATCCTTCCGATTTGCAATCACAGCGCTGAGTCCGGCGCGTGTGATAGGATGGTCGTCGGCGATGACGATGCGAACCAAGGGGCGTTGATTCATTCTTTTATTCCTCCGATACGATTGTCTGTGCGAGAACGGTGGCTCTCCGCCCTGGCCGAAACGGCCGGAGGATCTCTTGCAGGCGGAAAGAGAGTGAGGGTAGGAGGGGGAAAAGCCACTTTTCAACCAGGCGCAAAAAGCAACGAATCAGGCGTCCAGGCCCTATAGCCTATTATACAAGCCGTTCCGCCTTACCACAATGCGACGTCGGATAACATTGTAACTCTATCAGAAGTTATGCCCGGTTTTTGTTCCAAATGACTATAAGCTCCCTTGCACGGCCCACTCGCTGTTTCATCCGGTCTATAGAATACATGAAACAGTGCTCAGGCGAACTCGCAGTCCTTCAGGAACTTTTTGCGGCTTTTTGTGCATATCTCAAGATAGAGAGATCTCTCCCCTGTTTGTCCTATTCCTGATGTTAAGGAGTATCCGTCCTGTTGAAGTGGGTAACACGCCTCGTTCTTCGTGCCTCTCTGTTCGGGTCGGCTCTTACACTGCTGCTCCTGAATACAACATCCCTCTCCGCTTCCGCTCTCCCGGCAGAGACCGCCGTCGTTACGGAGTTCACGAACTACCTGACGCGTCTCAAAAACCATATCACCTGGAATACATTGCCTGTCCGGGTCTACTTCACGCGGGATGCGGCGTATACCCCCGCGCGCGAAAAAGCGGCGCGGGCAGGCTTCGACACCTGGGTGCAGGCGACGCGAGGCTTCGTCGGCTATGAAGTGCAGGACGGCCCGGAGGAGGCGCAGATCACCGTCACGTTCAATCCGGGCAACAACGACGGCCATACGGCTACGCGCTTCAGCAATCTCCTTATCGACGGCGCCCGGATTTCGGTGGGGGTGCAGCGCGGTTGGGGGCGCGATATCGCGTGCATCGCGGCGCACGAGTTCGGTCACGCGCTCGGCATCGACGGCCACAGCGGCGATCTCCGGGATGTGATGTACCCGGTCCACAGGATGGGCCATCTCTGGAGCATCACACGGCGGGATCTTACCACTCTGGCCCTCGCCTATCGTGTCGATGCCCAGATCGCGATGAAATGGATCCCGATAAACCGCTAGTCGTCGGATCGCACAGAACCGTTTCAGAACGCGGGAGAAGGCCGGCCCTTCTCCCGCGCTGTTTCATGCGTCTGCGGTTCAGGCGTCTCATGCCGCGTGATCCGGTACGGATAGCCGTCCTGACCGCGCGCGATCGCTTCGATCCTGCTCCAGTTGACGAGGGAACCGAGTCCCGCCTTCTCGACGCGCTTGCGGACATTTGCGAGCGAAACGGGCTTTTTGCCATAGATGTCCGGCGACACGCTGAGATAGTAGTCGTGCTCCTGCTTTCCAATCAGTATCGGTTCGTAGAGGGCGTAGATGGGCGTGCCCAGAGAGACCCGGTCGAACAAGGCGTGCGCCGACTCCGGATAGAGACGGACACAGGCATGGGACGCGTACTGTCCGACCGTCTCGACAAGAGGGGTGCTGTGAAATCCGACCTCCGGGGCGCTCCATCCCATCCAGCGGTCCCCCAGAGGGTTCGTCTTCCCCGGCGGAACCCGAAAGCTGGGAATGCCCTCCCGCTGTACCATCACCTTCGGGGGCACCCAGGCAGGATTGATGACCTTGCGGACAAGTTTGAAAGTGCCGACCGGCGTCTCCCAGGTCCGCGCGCCGACCGCGACCGGATAACGCGCTTTCAGATGTCCATTATGAAACAGATAGACCCCGCGTTCGGGAATATTGAGGACGATGCCTTCCCTGGGTGCAAAGGGAACGACATGCATGGTAGGCAGACGGAGGCTCTGCCCCGCGGACAGTGTCGCGCTCTTCAGGCGATTCAGACGCAGCAGGGAGACCGTGTCCGTGTTATGCTGCCGCGCGATCTGCAGGAGCGTCTCGCCGGGCTGTACCGTCACCTGTTTCGGCTCTCCCGTCAGGCTGCCGATTCCGGGGATAGCCTTGCTCACGGTCAGGATTCGTGTGGGTATCGACGGAACAGAACGCTTCCGAGACTCTATTCCGCCATGGGATAGCCTGTGTGCTCCCACCATGAGGAACATCAGCGCCGGAACGCAGATCGAAACGACGGCCTCGATTCCCGAGCGCTCCGCCCGCCTCTCCTCCGAAGGGATCTTCGACGGATTCTCCTCATTTTCTGTCACTCTCATCTGCTCCGACCCCACTCCTGATCCCTCCACCAGCGCCGTCTTCCATCGAATTGAGGACGCCATTTTACACCGATAGTTACATAAAATAAACTTTTATCATGCAGATCAAAATTATTATTGCTTGCGGACAAATCGGTGGAACATTTGCCTATCCGGCGATGTCCGATGATCGTCTCGACGGTTGCACGCAGCGAACGGTGGAGGCGCCCAGGATGTGTCTGCGCACGCTTCGTGTCGCTCGTAGATACAGCCTCTCTATGCGACAAAGGAGAACCATGATGAAACGTAGACTTGCAACAGCTTCCTTCTGGCTCGTTATGTGCCTTGCAATCCCGGCGATGCTCTATGCTCAGGGCAACAACACCGGCGGCCAGGGATCCACGGGCACCGGCACTTCCGGCTCCGGCGCGTCCGGTTCTGGCTCCAGCGGTTCCGGCGCTTCCGGCAGCGGCAGCTCCAGCAGCGGCCAGAGCGGTGATACCAGCTCGTCCGGAGGCAGCGGAAGCCAGAGCGGCTCTTCCGGCAGCGGATCCGGCGACCAGAGCGGTTCGTCCGGAAGCAGTGGATCCGGCGGCAGCATGAGCGGGTCCGGCAGTGGCTCGAGTGGCAGCGAAACCGGCAGCAATGTCTCGGGGCGCGGTTAGCATCTTCCCGCTGCGGCCCCTGGTCGTCACATGACCGCCAGGGCCGCAGCCTCTACCTCATGAAGCGAAATCGGCTTCCCGCCCACCCTCACATTGATCTACGCCCACGCAACTCTGGCAGCATCCAACCTCCGACATAACTTTGATTCCATCCTTCGCCGCCCCAGAGTCCACAACCTGTGGAGACAGTTCTCGACGTCTGCTGGGATCTCTCAGGGTTTCAGCACGAAGGGAACCGCGTCAACCGGTCGGCACCACGCCCCGCGAATAGACAAGTTCGCCTGCCCCCTCCTGCCACGCGGCCCACCATTGAAATGCAGGGAAAATTTTACAACTTTCGATAGGATCCAAAATCTCCCTCCGTACGATCTTATGGTGTATGCCTGCTTATTTCCCCGCGAGACCCCGCCGAATTCCGATCCTGAACATGGTTCGGGCCGTAAGTAAAGCCTCTTCGCGAAGACGCGGCATCCCCATAAATCCGGCTTTACAAGGCCGTCTAACGGAGATACGATCACTTAAATGGAAAAGATACCGATTGTCAGCTTTCATGCAGACACGGAAGTGGCCTCGGAGACCGGTACGGACAGCAATGTTTTGCCACGCTCTGTCCTGCGCCCGAACGCCTATTTCCTGTTGGACGGTGAGTGGCGTTTCGCTCTGGACCTCAAGGATAGCGGGCTGCGCGAAGCCTGGTATGTAGAGCACGCCTACGACCGGACCGCCATCTGGCCGGGTTCCGTTGAACACCATATGGTGGACGCCAAAGAGCAGCAGCAGCACACCCCGGCCTGGATGGATAAGGTCATCGCCTGGTACGAGCGCGAGTTTACGCTGCCTGATCCTCCGATAACGCCTGCCGACTCGATCCTGCAGCTCACCTTCGGCGCGTGCGGCTACGAGACCCGTGTGTGGCTCAACGGCCAGCCGCTCTCCACGATCGAGGGCGAGGAGGTGCACTATGGGGAGTACACCTCCTTCTCGTATGAGCTGCCGTTCGCGGCGCTGCGGCAGGTCAACCGCATTACCGTACGAATCGCCGATACGATGGATGCCGATATACCACGGGGTAAGCAGGAGTCGCATGTCTACAAGCGCGGGGGCATCTGGTACCAGACCTATACGGGCGCGGTTCGCAGCGTCTGGCTCGAAACGGTCGAGCGCAACCGATTGCGCTCCCGTGTCGGCATCGTCAGCGTCATCGAGGACAGCCGCGTCTGTTTTCATATCACCACCCATATCAACGATCCGGGCCTCTACACTGTGCGCCTGAAGGTCTACGATGGAAGTCCGGATCCTGTGGCCTCTGGAGACTATCCTCTCCGCCTGGAGATCGGGCAGAAGCTCCAGCATCTGGTCCTCGAAATCCCGAATGCCCGGATGTGGTCCCCGGACGATCCCTGCCTCTACCATCTGGTGGCCCAACTGATCGACGCCGACGGACGGATCGCCCAGATCGAAACCCATTTCGGCCTCCGCAAGATCGAAGCGCGCGGGCGCACGGTCTACCTCAACAACAAGGCTACCTACCTCGACGGCATTCTCTACCAGCCGGGGACATCCAGCTACGAGCAGATCGCCCGGCATATGCGCTCCATGAAGGCGCTCGGCTGCAACCTCGTGCGTGTGCATATCGCCGGCGTCGATCCCCGTGTCTACAATCTGGCGGATGAGATCGGACTCATGCTCTGGGTCGAAGTGCCCAGCCCGCATAGCTCCAGCCAGATCAGCCGGGAGAATCATCGGGCGGAGCTGCTGCGCCTGTTGGCGCTGATCGGCACGCATCCCTCTGTCGTCATCTGGAGCCTCTACAACGAAGACTGGGGCGCCCAGGACATCGCGACGAATCCGGAGACTCAACGCTATATCATCGATCTGTTCCACTACATGCAGATCAACCATCCGCAGTTTCTCGTGGTCGATAACGATGGCTGGCATCACGTTTCGTATGAAGGCCTGCTGAAGTCCGCTCTGCTCACGGCCCATCTCTATACGCCCAATCTGGCCCGATGGACCGACCTGTTGGACTGCCTGACCGCGGGAGAGATGGAGGATGTCGCCGCGTTTCCGCTGGTCGTCGGGGATCCGTTCTTCTATCGGGGACAGATTCCGCTTCTGGTGAGCGAGTGGGGTGGCTTCGGCTTCGTCGATTACGGCGGCCCGGAGGCAGCGGGGGATCGCGCCGAGCGCATTCGGCTCTTCAAGCAGGAGCTGCGGAGGCACGCCATTGCGGGAGATGTCTATACCCAGGCGACCGACATCGAAGACGAGCGCAACGGCCTCATCGATCCGGAGACCGGAGAGCTTTCGGTACCGAGCGGGCTACTGGCATCTCATCCCCCAGGAGAGGAGTCCCTGGATCGACTCGTGTCTGCCGAGAGCGAAAACGGACATCGAAAGGACGTGTAAGGACCGGGCTTCCATGGCTTTCCGACGCACCCCCGGATGGCGGGCGATGCAATTCAGGAACTTTAGAGCCGATATGCACGTCCTGTTGCCGACTGACGCTGTAATCCAGAGTTAGAGGCGGTGCAGCGTCGCGAACGCTGATTTTCAGAATGCATGAGGAATCTGCCATGAAGCAAAAAAGATATTTTCGTCCGGTGTCCCTGATCGTCGCCTGCTCCCTGGTGCCGCCGATCTTCCTGAGCGGCTGCGGGGGCAAGGCCGACAATGCCGCTATTCCGCCGCCGGTGGATGACACGCGAGGAGGAACGGTGAATCCTGCCGCGAACTCCGCGGAGGCGGCGCCGCAGCAGCATACCGGCATGTCCACCAAGCAGAAGGTCGTGCTTCTTGTGGGGGCCGCCGCGCTCTACTATATGTACAAGAAACATAAAGACGCGCAGAACAAGGACGCGAATGTGCAGTACTACCTCTCGAAGAATGGCCGGGTCTACTACCGTGACCAGCAGCACGTCGCGCACTGGGTCACTCCGCCTACCGAAGGGATTCAGGTTCCTGAAGAGCAGGCCCAGGACTATAGAGACTTCCAGGGCTATAACAGGCAGAGTTCAGGTCGTGACCTGGTTGGTATTGGAAACGACTGATCAGAGGCTCTCTTCGGTAGATACACCCTGTTTACGAGGAGAGCCGGGAAAAGGAAACGAAAATGGCGTTAAGCGATCTATTCGAACAAATTACCGGTGCGATTACACACCACAGCAACCAGCAGCAGCATACGGGGTTCGATCCGACAGATCTACTCGGTCAGATCGAAGGCCTGTTCGGACAGCACGCGGAGAAGACAGGCCAGGAGTTCAATCCGAACAACCGGGGCAACTACGGAAACATTCGGCCTGCCAGCGAGGATCGCTATGGAGATCCCGCCGATCAGGAAGTCGGCAATAGACGGTTCGGCAATGTCCGCCCCGCCAGCCAGGATCCCTACGGCGATCCGGCCGATCAGTAGGCATATAGCAGGGATCAGTAGATATTCAGCGGGAAAGCAGAACTCTGCTTTCCCGCTGAATCGTTCCGGTCCCCGGCGCGCCCTTATCCTAAAGACAATGGCGCAGCGTATCAGCGAGGAGCGACCTGGGCGCGGAGGGCGGCGAAGCCCAGGGCCGGCACGGTGAGGGAGACGCCCCCGTTTTCGGTGAGGCGGGCGGAGCCTGGCCTCGGGACGACCTGGTTCGGCTGCTCCCAGGAGTTGGCGGCTTTCGGGTCCGTTCCGGTCAGTACGTCCACACCGATCACCCCCGTCACTTTCGCGTCCGCGAGCTGGATGTCGAGCGTCGTCTCCTCGGTCAGGCTGCGGTTGACGACGAAGACAGCGAGCGAGCCGTCCTCGGCCAGACTGGCGGAGACATCGAGAGCGGGAACCTCGCCCCGGTTGCCCGCTTTGACAAGGGGGCTGTCGAGGAGGGTACGGAGCGATCTGCCGCGGGTGTATTCCGCCATCATTTGGAACGGATAGTAGGTGCTCTGAACCAGCAGACCCTCCCGCTTCGTCAGCATGGGCGCGATGACGTTGACGATCTGCGCAATACAGGCGATCTTGACGATGTCGGCCCGGCGGA